>ERZ809114.48-NODE-48-length-102983-cov-7.885357_pt1 | contig 102983 bp, 95 predicted proteins | sample MGYA00520519_ERZ809114 | MGnify/ENA primary metagenome ERZ809114 (study PRJEB31570, sample SAMEA3212991) | Homo sapiens | biome: human-gut; feature: human gut; material: fecal | place: Sweden | collected 2011 ...
TAAAATTTTAAATCTTGTATTACTTAAACTCTCCTTACCCCGACACTTTATTTCAGTAAATTATTTCTTATTTTTCTTTACAACAACTATCTGCCCGATAATCAAAATCAACGTTACTCCAAAGCCGCTTCTTAGAAAGTCTCGATTCAGTAAATATTCGATAAAAATACCTATTAAACTGGTTACTAACGCCACAATGATAATACTAGCGTATGGATGGTTTTTCGTATACTTTTTCCAGTTTTTATACAAGAAAACTCACTCCTCTATATTATTCCGGCTATAGCTATTCCAGCATCATTATAGCTAGTTCTCGTAGGAAACCAGCCTAACCTTTTTTAATTCTATCTTATTTTCTTGAAAATGCTGTATTAAGCGCTGATTCTAAAGTTGCTCAACGTAAATCAGAGATAATCTTATAGTATTTTTTCATGATGTTCTACCATAGTTTTTTATAGTTAATGTTTAAAAAAACGTCTTATGATTATTTCATATCCCCACCCAATGAGCATAAGTATGCCTATTCGTAAATAAATAGGAAACTGATAAATAAGATATGTGTTAACTAATTCAAAAATGATTAACAAGATTAAAATAGAAATAAATGACCAACTTTTAGTGATATACTTCATCTAATATCCCTCTCTTTATGAATTTATTCCGCGCACTCTAGCCTTAGTCGTATTCCAGATATTTACTAATAAGTTGACCCCATATCATTGTGAGGATGAGTTTGAGCTTTAGATTGAATATAACCTATCTCTAAAATGACGGTTTTACTATTTTGGAACAGATTAGGTGCTGTTTATTTTTCTATTGATTGAGTGAGACACATAAATACCGATTTTCAACGTTTGGTCTTATTTATTTTGATTGTCTTCATATATTCTAATTCTTTTTTTACATGAACAAGCATATAATAATCTTCGACATAAAGGCTTTTTACTAATATAAATAAATTATTCGATTTAAAAATCCCAAAAATGAATGTCAGTGGAAAAAGACTGATTAGAAAAGTACTAAAATTTATACTGCCTTTCTCAAAAAAATTTTGGATAAGATAGATCGTGATAGGAAAACACAAAGCTACGATAAAGTTTTGGTAAATACTTAACATACTGGTTCCGTGGTTTTCTTTCTTTTTGATCAAGTATTCCACATCAAAAATCAATTGATTGATACTTCGCTCGTCAAGCATTCTTTCAGCTTTTCGTTTATATAAATAATTATGGTATTTTTTAGGACGACCATGCTTTGTTCGATATCTTTTATAGTAACAGAATAACAGAAACGCAGTCGCCACGTTGAATTGGTAAAAGATTGTTTCAATATTATTATAAGCATGAGGATTTCCAGTTAAATATAAAAAACTACTACCCAAAATAACTAGAATAAATAACGTATTAATCCATAGGCTAAGAACATATAAAAACAGATAAAAGGGTTTGATTACCCACATGTTTCTGAATGAACTTGCTTCTCGATAGATATCCGTATAAAATTTCATTGCTTCAATTTGCTTTACTTTGAGTATTTTTGTCATTTATCCATTCTAGAGTCCTTTCTTAATCACTTGTTTGAACTGTTTATTCTTTCTATTGAAAAATTGACGGGGAATTATTCCCAAGTATGGCTGCATCACATATTTTTTGTGGATTTTTTAAACTATAACGCTGTCTTAGCGTCCATAGTATTGACTAGCATTCAATCGAAGTATCACTGTATTAGTATATGTAGAGATTTTGGAAAAAGAATCGCTGACTAATGCAATCATTCCGTTGTGTTGAACTTTTCTGTATGACCACAATGTAAGGAACATGCTTTAAATAGATGGCCGGTTTTTCCATTTCGACAATTAATTATGATTCCTTCACTACATTTGGGGCATATTTTTATACCCATTGGCAAAGAATTTAAAAGCTGAAATTTTAGCATCGTTTCTGGTATGATTTGATTTAATAATTGTAATAACCCGTAGCGATCATACCACTCGATTTCTTTTGCTTTTTCATTTTGTTCAATTTCTTCATAGACCTGTTGATAAAAAAATGAAGTGGTGATAAACATTTTTTTATCCCAATTTTTATTTGAAATTCCTGAAAAATTAGTGATATCTTTACGTCCAATCAGTGTCGGTGTGGGTTTTGCGTTTAAGCGATTGGATTTTGCTTGTACCGCGATCCGCTTTTTTTCTTTCGTCAAAATTAAATCGACACCCCCATCTCCCACATACTTACGATGATCTTTGACATAACTTTTCTTCGTTATCTCAACCCCGTATCCTGCTAATCGGAAAGCTGCTGCTAAAAATTGCTCAAAATGTTCTCCTTGCCTCACTCGATCATCTTGGCTACTACCGAAATCTTTATCCATGTCACTTAAAAAGTCGATTACGATTTTCTCATCTTTCTTTTGCACAAAAGACGTTTTTCTTATTTCTAAGTATTGTTTGGAAACCACTTCTTGGGCGTTGCTTTCCAGTTGATTGGCTTCTTTGAATTTTTGTAAGAATTTAAAAACCATTATTTTCTCCTCTCGCTTATCGTTCTGACAATTACATTGTAAATCAATAACAAGAGTATTAATTTGTTATATAATAAAAATTTTTAAATAATTTTTATTAAAAGAATCAATCCGTTGATACTTCGCTTACTAGAACTATTGTGAAGATTACAGATTTTTTAGGCATTCTCGTTGATTATCATTGATTTGAACTATCGTTTACTGGGTATCATTCCTCTCCTATACTCAAAGAAACTTTATCAAATAGGCTCGATTATATTTTAAGGAAAGCTAACTTGTGTCCGAGTCACACGAAGGATTTTCCCTACTAGGTAAGATCGGATTATTACTTGTTCTTATGTTGATCAAAAAATCAGATCTACGACAAACATTTAAAGAACCTCGAATGAACTTGGTTATAGTAGTTGATGATTTTATTTTAGTCTCATTTTTCAAGATCTACTCTAAGAATAGTCATTCAGAGTTTTTAGCCAATTACTTAAAACAATTGCTTGTACTGACTCGCTAATCTATGATCCTTGATTTGCTTATTGGTAATAGGGTTGGCGTTTGTTTGAATCGAAGTGTCGTTATTCAACTTACTACCAATGTGGCTTTTCGATAAAACGCTACATAAACTAGCCCCTCGCTCAATCAAGTCAGCGAAGGGCTAATTTTTGAATAGTTTTTTGATTGTAAAGTACCCTTAGTTCAAATTTTTCTTCAATAAATCTACCTGTCTACTATTTTAGATTTATTTCTTCATTGTCGCTATGCCCATTGTTTGTGGGATTTTTAGGATTTCAATGATTGGCAGAAGCATTAGCGCCCCTAAAACAGCAAAACCTAGGCTATAAGCCAGTGGGATCGACAATTGGATTTCCAATAAATGAATCACCAACGTAATAAATGATACCCCTAATCCTTGAGCTAAAGATTGGACAACTGTATTCAAGGTATTGGCGCTATTGCGTTCTTGTGGTGGAATTTCTGATAAACTTAATCCCATAAACGCTGTGAGTGCGAGCGAGCGTCCGATTCCTGAAGCAAAAGCTAGTAACATAATAATCGCTGGAAACGTGGTTGATTCAATGAAAACTAAACAGAAAGAACTACTCAAAATCATTAGGAATGACGCAATCAATGCCCCTTTGTAGTTAAGTGAGCGAATAATCGATGTCGTGAAGGGTTTGATCCCAATATTTCCAATAAAAATGAAAATAACATAACTTCCTGCAACGACTGCTGACCAATGAAAAATATTTTGTAAATAGATCGTCAACAAGTATGGCATCGCTCCGACAGATAACCAAAGGATTGCCCCACTGGTTTGGCCGATTCTAAAAGAAGTTTTTGATAGGGCTTTTAATGAAAATAAGGGTTGTTCGACTTTATTTAAATGTTGATATGTGAACAAAAGAAATATTATTCCACTCACGATACACACAATTCCTGCTATCTCAAATGAAAGACCGTCTCGTGAAGATAATTCTGCACCGACTACAAGTAAGGTGGATGCCATTGCCATTTCCACAAAACCGAGCCAATCAAATTTATTTTTGATCAGGTCATGGTCTGACGGAATCAATGAATATCCTAGGATCAAGCTCGACATACCGATTGGCAAATTGATCAAAAAAATCCAATGCCAACTTAAATAGGTAATGATTGCTCCACCCATAATAGGAGCGATCGCAGGTGCGATTAATGCTGGCCAAACAAGATAACTCGTCATTTTTAATAGTTGGTCGACTGGTGTTTTTTCAAAAACGATCAATCGTGCAGTAGGTGTCATCAACGCTCCAGAGAAACCTTGCAACATTCGCATTCCTAAAAGAACCCCAAAACTAGGCGCAAGGGCGCTCCCTAATGAACTAATGGTAAATAGAAAAACAGCCAGAAGCCAGATTTTTTTCTTACCAAAATAATTGGCTAACCAGCCACTCATTGGGATAAAAATCGCCACTGTGACTAAATACGCACTGATTAAAAGTGAGATTTGTGACATATTTGTTGAAAAAGTGGTCGCCATTTTGGGTAAAGCTGTTGTAACAATCGTACCATCTAATATTTCCATAAATAAACTCATTGCCATTACTAAGGCAATTTTGATTTGTTGAGACATGCTCATTCCTCCATCTATCGTCCTTAATATATCTTTTAGATATATATTTTTTTGTATAAAAGAGACTGTAACTAATAAAAAGTTACAGTATCGTTGCTTTTTTATGACGTTTTAAAATCGACCTGATGTTAAGAACTGTCACGTTTTGTTCTACACCATGATCATGCTTATTCTTCCACATAAGGTAGTTCTGATAAAAAATCTTCTGCCCACTGGATTGCTAACTGAGCTTTTCCAAGTAATAATTCTAATTTTTTAGACGCATACCAATGATCGATTTTTTTTACTTCGTCTAGTTTTTTTAAATAGCCCTTGATTTCGTCAACCGTGATTTGTTTTTCACGTATGTAGACCATTAACAATTCTTTTTGTTCGTCTAATGAGAGATGTTGCATCGAATCGAGTTTGATTAAATAAATTTCTTCTGTATGAGCGCCACTGGGAACATCTTGTTTCATTAATTCAAAAAATCGTTGACGTCCTTTATCAGTAATACTGGCAGTCTTTTGTGTACGGCCTTCTTCATTAACAGTAATAGTGATTAAGCCATTTTTTGCCAACTTGTCTAACAATGGGTATAAAACACCAAAACTGACTTTGCGATTTTTGCCTAAAGAAGCCTGCATTGCATTTCTTAAGTGATAACCATTTTGTGGTGATTCCATCAATTCTCCTAGAACAAACAGTTCATTCATCATGTTTCTTCCTCCTTATCTATCTTTTAGATACAAGAATGATATATCTAAAAGATGCATAAGTCAATCACTTTTCTTTATTAAGGTAATTAAGCAAACCCACTTTTCCATTCACATTCTTTCTGTTCTTAGTTCACCATTAAATAACTATTTTTATATATAATTAATATTAAAAAACATTTATCCAAAACAAAAAACACATAATTAAATAACTTTAATAAAGGAACTCTAAGAACCATTACATGGTATAATGGGAAAAAATTTAGTAGGTGTTAAAATGAGAATGTTAGGAAACTTGATTTGGTTTATTTTTGGAGGCTGTATCGGTGGGATTGGTTGGTTTTTAGCAGGAGTCATTTGGTGTATAACGATCATTGGTATTCCAATCGGGTTACAATGTTTTAAGCTGGCAACTCTTAGCTTTTTCCCATTTGGTAAAGAAGTGATTTATAGCGATAGTGGGACTTCTTTAATTATCAATATCATCTGGTTGATTATCAGTGGACTCCCATTAGCGATTGCCCATGTGATTAGTGGTCTTATACTCTATATTACGATCATTGGTATTCCATTTGGTAAACAGTCGTTTAAATTAGCTAAATTAGCGTTGATGCCTTTTGGTACGAGAATCGTTCTAACCAGATCTTATTATTGATTAGATAGTTAAGAACCTGGTAACAATTTCTAGATCTAAAAAAGCCGAAGAATGTCAAAAAAGAAACAATTTTTGAAATCTTCGGCTTTTTTGTTTGGACAACTTTTAAGAAACACCAGGATCAATTATTGAAGACAACATCAACTATAGATTCACCTCTTTGATCACTGCTTGTTCATATTGTTTCGTGCCAGATGATTTGCTGTTGTGCAGCTAATGGTTCTTTAATCATCGTTAAGACTTCCTCTTCAGTCAAAGCATCAGGGTAGTCACTCCAGATGGCAAAATAGGCACCTTGTACTTTTTTCATTTGTTCGTTTGTTAATCGTTGGTTTTCAGGAAATTGATCAATCGTCCAGTGGTCTTGAATCTTTTGAGCTGTAGGATATTTATAACTGGCACCTTCTCCTAAAACAAAATAGAAAAATTGATCGTTGACATTGATCAATTGATGGTCACGAGTGAGAAATTCCCCCGCAGTCGCCATTGTTGCTTGATGTTTCGTCCAATACGTAATTTGAATAGAAGGTTTTAATTTACTTTTCATGAGCAGTCCTTTTTTATAGACACCATCATTCCAAATTCTAGCTTTTTTACCTAATGTTTCGACATAGTCTGCTAACTCATTGATGTAGTCGATGAAAACATCATACTGACGGGTTGGATCGTGGTATTCCACGATTGCTTGTGCTTTTAATGCAGGATATTTATCCAACTCTGAAAATTCAATGTATTCATCTGCACCTAAATGGAAATAATCGGAACGATGAAATAACTCTGCATATTCTTTTATCATCTTTTTGATCATGGTAACTGCATCTTTTTTGGTGATATCAAGGGCTCGATTAGTGGGAAAAATCAAAGAATCCTCGCCTTTTCGCTCCATTTGCCATTGTGGATAGATTGCCAACAGCCGTTGCAAATGACCAGGACTATCAAACTCTGGAATCACAGAAATCCCCTTTTGCTCCGCATAATCAATCAAATCCGTCATTTCCTGTTTCGTCAAAAATTTCTCTGATGTGATTTCTGGAATTGTTTCGCATTCCAACCGAAATCCTTCATTATCAGAAAAGTGAAGTTGCAAAGCATTCATTTTCAATGAAGCCATGTAGTCTACAAGTTTTTTCAGAAAATCCATTGAATAAAATTTACGTCCAATATCTAAAATCACGCCACGCTCTTTTAAAGAAGGTGCTTTTGTAACAGATATTGGCTTGTTTGATTCATTCATCAATTAGCATCCACTCCTTATTCTGCCATTAGTTGCCAACAACCAATGCCCTCTATCGTTTTTCCTGGTACTAAAGTTTCTGATCCCATTACCTGATTTTTTTCAGACAGTTCTTGAATGGTAAAGTTTCTATAATCCAATCCTACCTCAGACAGCAATAAAGATGAAGCGTTTTCTTTATAAAAAAAGTAATAATCGTCATTTTTCTGGGTCACATACCAGCCTTCAGGGGAATCAAACGGTACTGCTCTTGTCTCATAGATTCCTTCGCCATATTTTTCCAACCAATCGCCTAGTCTTTCTAAAATCGCTACCGCTTCTGTAGGTAACTCTCCATTTGGTTTAGGTCCGATTCCTAGTAGTAGATTTCCTCCTTTTGCAACGATCTGGACGAATGATAGAATAACTTCTGCTACTTCTTTATACTCATCATTTGGCCAATAGCCCCAATTTTTGGTTAATGGGATATTACTTTCCCATACTTTGACTGGTGGTTGTTCAGGTATTTTTCTTTCTGGTGTCACATAGTTCTCATAGGCCCCGCCAATGGTTCGATCGACAATCAAGAGATCTGGCTGAGAATGCCGAACTTCACTCGCTATTCTTTCCATATCGAGTTGTTCATTGCCCTGATTCACCCAGCCTCCATCTAACCATAAGATATCAAGTTGGCCATAATTTTGGCTAATTTCAGTGAGTTGATTCGTAACAAACCGATCATATTTCTGCCAGACTTCAGGCAACTCTTTTGGGTCATAATTTGCGTATCTCCCAGTCGCTTCTCTTTCTGGCAACCAATAATAAGAGCTATGCCAATCTGGTTTTGAATAATAAGCACCTGTCGCTAGTCCTTCCTTTCTAAAAGCGGTGACAACTGCCTTAAAAATGTCTGCTTGCGGCGCTTTATGGTAGGGACATGTCGCTGCAGTTACTTTATAATCCGAATACTTTGTATCATACATCGTAAAGCCGTCATGATGTTTTGTTGTAAAAATCATGTAGCGAAAACCAGCTTGTCGGCACAGCTTTGCCCACTTAGTTGGTTCAAACTTATAAGGATTGAAACTATGAATCAACCCCCAATAATCTTCTCGTAATTCGACCATGTTCGTGCGCCAAGGTATTTTTCTTGCCCAGCTGTCTTCTTGTGACAATTGCCAAGACTCTACAATACCGGGAATACTATACAGCCCCCAATGAAAGATCACTCCCAGTTTTTGATCTTGAAACCAATCGAGTTTTTTTTGGATATTAGCGGGTAACTCCTGGTAATGATCTGTTTCGCTTTGATGGTTTTCGACAATGTCTTTTCGCAGCTTACGGTCTTCGTTTTCCTGTTCAACTGCGGATACACCATGTGCTTTTTCATGATCATCAACCTTTCTAAATAATTGAATACTTTGTTTAAAGGTAACTGTTTCAACTGTCAAATGAACTTCTCTTGGCAATACTTCTTTAAACGTTTCATCTAAATAGTATAACTGTTCTTTTGTTAGGATAATTTCAATCATTCGTTCTTCCAATGGGGTTAGATGTACTTTTTTAAATGCGAGCAATTCTTTTTCTCGTGGGGGAATAAAACCTTGTTGTTTTTTCCCGTAAATTTGAATCGTCTCTGCTCCACTATGATTACCTGTGTTTTTCACTCGACAAGAAACCTTAATCGAATGATCTTGATGATCGGTAAAGAGTACATCGGTCAATTCAAACCTTGTATAGCTTAAGCCATAGCCAAAACGATAGGTTGGCTTTTCAGGATAATCGGTATACGTTTCTTTAAATTGAGTATTTCGATAGTTATAATAAACGGGTAATTGACCTGAATGCTCGGGAATCGTAAACGCTAATCTACCATTCGGATTTTTTCCAAAAAGAACATTCGCGATCGCTTTTCCTCCGTATTGTCCTGGATAGCCAGCGAAAAGAATCGCTGAAACATATGGTTCAATCGCTGAGATACTATGAGGTCGGCCTTCAATCAAAACGGCAATGACTGGTTTTCCATGTTTTGCTAATTCCTTGACTAGTTTAATTTGGCATTCCGGTAGTTCGATCGAGGCTAGGTCAATATTTTCCCCACTAGTCATTTCTTGTGATCCCTGTAATGCAGCGCCATTTTTAGCAAAAGCCGTTGAAAAATCTCTGGCACTGGACCCACCTAAAGTCACGACAATGACATCTGCATTTTCAGCTACTTGATTTGCTTCGTCTAGTCCTTGAGGTAAATCAGTTGTGATCTGACAGCCTTGAGCAAAAGCCAATTGGGTAGTTGAATTTGCCGTGTGCTCTTCGATCCCCTGCAATAGATTGCAACATGATGCTATTTTTTTAAAAGGCGTGTAATCACCTAATAGATGATAGATATTATTCGCATGAGGTCCTACAACTCCAATTTGATTTAATTTCTCTTTTTTCAAAGGTAATATATTGTCATTTTTCAACAATACTAGACTGTCTTCTGCCAAAGCTGTACACAACGTTTCTTTTTGTGCCGAAGTAAAAGAAACTTTCGGTGAACTTTGGCTAGAGAAAAGACCTAATTCGCTTTTCAACTCAAGAATTCTTAAAACAGAACGATCAATCACTTCTTCACTTACCAGCCCAATAGCCACTGCTTGTTCTAGATAAGGAAACACCTCGTCCCATAAGCTAAGATCAACTCCACTAGAGATGGCTTTGGCTGCAGCCATTGATGGATCGCCACAAGTTTCTGCCACTCGATCTAATGCACAACCATCGGCCATGACGATTCCAGAAAACCCATATTCTTTTCGTAAAATTTCTTGTAACAAATGGGGATTCGTGTGACAAAACACACCATCAATATCGTTATACGCTGCCATACAGCCTTTTGCGCCAGCTTTAATTCCTGCTCGAATGGCGGGTAAATGGATTTCCCTTAACTCACGCTCTCCGATTGCCACTGGACCAGAATTATGTCCTCCCATGACGTTTCCTTGACCAGCCAAATGTTTTAACACAGCTTTAATTTTTTGTTCTTTTTGTAAACCAGTTACAGCTGCTTGGGTAAAGGCTGCTGTTAGATACGGATCTTCACTAAAACATTCTTCTGTTCTGCCCCAGCGTGGATCTCTTAATAGATCTAAAGTCGAAATTAGTCCAAGATGAGCTCCTTTTTCTTGTAACTCAGCAGCCACGATTTCCTGCAATTGTTGATAAAGTTCGGGATTCCAACTACATCCTACTGAAAAATTCGTTGGCAGTGTGGTGGATTCTAAGGCTTGATGCCCATGGGGACATTCTTCGGATAATAAGACCGGGATTTTTAAACGGGATTCTTTTTTCATGTATTGTTGGATCATTTGACTGACTTCTTGTGCCTCACTGGTTGTTAAACCAGTCAGCTCATTTCTTTCAGACCAAGGATCGGCACGAAATACCCCATAAATGACACCGACTGTGCCATATTTTTTCACTTCATTTTTGAAATAGTCCGTCAAAAAAAGCTTTCCATCTTTTTTTTCGTAGACTTGCCAGCCATACAATCGTTGATTCAATTGTCCAACTTTTTCTTTTAGTGTCATTTTTTGCAACAATTTTTGCAAATCACCCATCGTTCTGCTCCTTTAATTGGATTTTGAAGGTATGGATCTCGTAAGGTTTGAACACCACAGTAACTTCATGATCATTATCTAAAGCGACCGTTTCAATTGGATTTTCTAATAGATCGCAAATCTGTACATGTTGAATTGGCTGAGAAAATTTTAAGACCGTTGTTGTTTGGCGATTTTCAAATTCATAAGCCCGCATAATGATGGATCCATCCGTTTCAGCTTTCTTTAAGGTTTCCAGACAAATGTTTCGTTCTTGACAGTTCACCCACGAACCTTCTGGTAAAGTTTTCTGTTCTTGACGAACAGCCAAACAAGGGATATTTAATTGACGAGCTTCTTCTTGGGTCTTCGCTTCCTTCCACGTTTGAGCATGGCAATAAAGCGAGTAGGTGAACTGATGATTTCCTTGATCTGCTGTTTCATAAGGGTCTGTGGCAGATTTGATCAATGAGACTCCTAAATGTTGGTATTGAGCATCAAAGCCATACTTTGAATCTGTCAATAATGAAATCCCATAGCCATCATCGGATAGATCTACCCATTTATGACCACATACTTCAAACTTTGCTTTGTCCCAAGAAGTATTTTTATGCGCCGGTCGTTGTAGATTGCCAAACTGGATATCATAAGTCGCTTGATAGGCATTGACAGGCACTGGAAACTCTGCTCGAAGGAGACTATGATTTTGCTGCCAATCAACCTTCGTTTCAAAATCGATTCGTGCTTTTCCGTGAATCAAATGGATGTATTGTGTAATAGTCGAATCATAAAACTTTCTAACGATTTTCAACGTATCCCGAATCGGACCTTGATCAACAATCAATGCTTCTTGAATATCGGTGATGATTGTTGGTTTATTTTTATAGTAAAAGTCAATGTCCCATGCATCATAATTTAAAGGCAGATCTTCGTAAACCAGTAGTTCGTTCACTGCTTTCTTACCAGCGATTTCTCGTTGGTTCTTTTTATCGAATGCACTGATCATACGATAGTGTTCGTCGAATAAAAGACTAAAGTCTTGTGTCTCGTATTGCTTAGTTAAAGGAGTGGTTTCCGTTTTAGTCGTGACTTCACGATCTGATTTTACAATAGTGTAATAACTCCCACCGAGAGCAGGTAAATGATCGAATCGTCCTAAGAATTGTCCATCATACGTTTTTTGGCTGACAATCGACTGACCTTGATGTTCCAGACATTCTCCTGATTCCAGTGGTAATGGAACGATGACTTGTTCACTTACTCCGCTAGGGTTGAACAGATAAAGAAACTGTCCTGCATCGTGACTTGGCAACACTGTGTCAATTAATTGGTTCATTTCAGTGAAAAGTTCGTGATAATCAATATCTGTCTGATCATAAACTTCTTTGATTCCGCTTCCTGGAAGAATATCATGGAATTGATTTAACAATAATTGTTTCCATGATTTTTCCAACATTTCAGCTGGATATTTTTCTCGGGCAAAGATACTATATAATTTTTCAACTGTCTGTAATAACGTTTCACCAAATCGATTGTTGCGCTTGTTTTTCCCGATGGAGGTATACGTTCCCCGATGGTATTCAAAATACAGTTCTCCGAGCCACTCTTTTTCCTGATGCTTGACCATTTTTTTGGAGAGTTCTTCAAAAAAATCAATCGCTGTGCTTTCAATGACTTGGGGCATACTCGGCAAACCTTTTTTCATACGCTTCAACGTTTCCAACATGTCTCGTGTTGGTCCTCCACCACCGTCTCCATAACCGTAAGCGATCAGAATACTGTCATTGACATCCTTATCTAAGTAGCGTTCCCAACTTCCTTTCACCGTATAAGGATCGAGTAGTCCATTGTAAGTCGTATAATAAGGTGTCGGGCTATAACCGTCACTGATTGTCGTAATAAAATGAGTTAGCGCTCGGCTACCATCGATTCCTTGCCAAAAAAAGCTGTCATAAGGGATCTGATTGAATTGATTCCAAGAAAGTTTTGTTGTCATGAAATAGGGCGTGTTTGTTTTTTTCAAAATTTGCGGTAAAGCTGCAGAATAGCCAAAAACATCTGGTAACCACAAAATTTGACTTTCTTGACCAAACTCTTCGCGTATAAATTGTTTCCCATAAAGAAATTGACGGACCAATGATTCACCTGAAGCAAGATTACAATCTGCTTCTACCCACATAGCCCCTTCTGGAATCCACTTGCCTGCAACAATTTTTTCTTTGATTTTCTCATATAGTTGCGGATAGGTATCTTTGATCAATTGATACATTTGTGGTTGACTCTGAATGAAAGTCAGTTCATCATATTCCTCCATTAATTTCAATACAGTCGAAAAACTACGTTCTCCCTTTTCAACCGCCTGCATCACTGTCCATAACCAAGCCAAATCGATATGTGTATGACCAACAACCAAGGCACGAGGAGCATTTTCAACTAAGCCTGTTTGATAAAATGCATGTTCTAAGTGTTCTTTTGCTTTCATTAATCCTTGATAATATTCTGAGCTATAAGGTTTATAAAAATTCAATTGATCAACTACTTGTCCTAATTCTCTTTCATAATAGATATAATTCGAGTCATGCTCGTTTAGCGATCGCCAACTATCCAATATCACGAACAAATCGTAATAGAGTTCATAAGTCAAAGGATCGATCAACCTTAGCTCAACCGTCAAAGGATATTTTTTTTCCTCCCGACCTGAAAAAACCTCGATTTGCAATGGAATCCGATCTCTTGAGGTATATTCTTTGGGTAACCGCAAAGTCGTATGGTTAACATCTAACCCTTGGATCAGCTGATCATCAAAATACACTTTTATTTGAGGGTTTGTCGTTGAATCCCATTCAGTTAGTGAAGAAAATATTGCTAAATCGACTGTTTGATTTTGAAATTCATTTGGTAAACAGAGTTCTCCTGCAATTGTATAGTACTGATTTTTTTCGCCAAAATAAGCACCTCTTTCAAATTCTTTTGTCCCCGTTTCAGAATGAAAAACTAAATTCTCAACAGGTATCGCAGTTTTGATCATGTTCTTTTTTAACTCTATGATGATTCGTTGCACACGTTCAAATTCTAGTAATTTTTTCACACTATTCCTCTTTTCTAGTGAAAAGCCAGGAAACAACTAAAAAAATTGAGCTCCTGGCTTGTACTATCTGTATTATTTTTGTTCTTTTTTCCAACTATCATATTGTGTTTGCATTTCCGTGATAATTTCATCTAGTCCAGCCGCATTCATTTTTTTCTTCATATTATTCAAATTCTCTTGTGTTTCAACTGAGCCAGTGTTGATCAATGCTTTAAATTCTTCTTGTACGTTATTCAAAGCAGCAAGTTGCGTTGTCACATCTTTCGTATCAAAGTTGAATCCAAGTGCTGGGGATGCTTCTGCTTGCTCATTATAAGATTTCAACACTTCCCATTCGTCTGTTGGTGCACCTTCTTGGTGATAAAGATTGAAGTAATTCCCAAACATATAAAATGGCATCGTATAATTGCTATGAGCATCTAACCATTTGATTGTCTTCTCCCCAGTTTTTTCATAATGTGTTCCTTCAATACCATAGGATAAGAGATTCATCAATTTTTCGTCGGTATTTACAGCTTCTAATAGCTTCATCGCTTCTTTTGGATGTTTCGAGTTCGCACTGATCACCGTACCGCCACCCATTGCTGAAGCATTCGTCACAATTGAATCTACCATAGGCGTTACCACTACATCTTTTTTCACTTGGTCTTTGACTGTTGCTGTATCAAGTGGTCCCATCACGGTTGAAGTAACAAACCATTCTTTCCCAACAATATCGGTTTGTTTTGCCAGTGCTGCATCTTTATTGACATAGCCTTTTTTCATAAAATCTCTCACTTTTTCAACCCGTTCAACGTATGGTTTCTCAAAATAATAATTGACGATCTTCCCTTCATCTCCTTCAAGGTTGATCCCAACGGATGTTGATAATTCATCGAATTTATAAGGGTTTCGGTAACCTTCAGACATGTACCAAGGATTGATTCCTTCTTTTTCCTTGATCGTTTTGAGCCATGGTTCAAGTTCATCATAGGTTTTGATTGATTCATACGGAACATCATATTTATCAACTAGTTCTTTATTGAAGACAAAATATTCCGTAGCAGCGATTTCTTTTTGCGCTGGTACCCCATATATCTTTCCATCAATGGTGGAACCTTTCCAAAAATTCTCGTAGATTTCAGCTTTTAATCCTTGGTTTTCATTATCAAGTAATTCTGTGATATCGTACAATGCGCCCTTTCGAGCATTGGTTAAATAATTAAATCCTCCTAGCCAAGAAGCAGTAAATGCGAGATCAAAGCTTTCTCCGGCATTGACCAGTGCGCTCATCTTTTGGTCATATTCACCCCAGTCAATTTGATTAAGAGACACTGTGACATTATATTTGTCCTTTGTATACTTATTGACCGCCTCATTCACTTTTGCCACATCTTTTTGTGGAATACCCGTTATGTACCAAGTAAGATCCACCGTATCAGACTCACTCGCATTACTGGTTTTGTTACTTGAACATCCTGTTAAAAGACCTCCTGCTAATAATGCAGCTCCTAGCAATACAAATTTTTTCATTATTTTTCCTCCTATACTATTCTTTCACTGCGCCAACAGTTAAACCACCAATAAAATATTTTTGAAAAAAAGGATATGCAATCAAGATCGGTAAAGTAGCTACTACTACCACCGCCATTTTGATCGTTTCAGTGGGTAAAGCACCGGTTTGGGTCATCCCCATTTTTCCAGCATTGTTTGCAATAAATTCAATATTATTCTCCATCTTCATCAACAAATACTGTAACGGTACCAATTGATTATTATCGGTATAAAGTAATGCTGAAAACCAATCATTCCAATAGCCTAAGGTTAAGAATAAGGCAATGGTTGCGATACCTGGCAACGATAACGGAAGTACGATTTTAAAATAAATCAACCACTCACTGGCACCATCGATATATGCTGATTCAATCAATGCTTCTGGGACAGACATTTGATAAAACGTTTTCAAAACCATGATTGAAAACGTGGACATACACAAAGGTAAAATCAATGCCCAGATAGAGTTCCTCAACCCTAAAACATTCACAATCACAATGTAATTACCAATCATCCCACCGCTAAACAACATGGGTATCAAAGAATACCTTGATAAAAACCCTCGATAAGCGTAAGTCTTTCGAGAAAGGGTATACGCAAAGGTCGACATTAAAAACACACCGATGACGGTCCCAATGATCGTAATGAAAATCGTTGTACCGAAAGCGGAAAAAATCGCTCCTTCTTCAAAAATTGCTTGAAAAGCTGCTAGGCTCCATTTTTCAGGTAGCAGTCGGTACCCGTTTCGTTGGATCGATTCTGAATCAGTAAAGGCGATAATACAAACTAAAATAAAAGGAACAGCAGTTAAAAAGGTCAATATCCCTAAACCCAGACTAATCAAAAGGTTATTTTTTTTACTGATTCGTCCAAATCGGTTCAAAGATTCACCTAGTGTTTTTTTTGCTTCCACTCTTTTTCCTCCCTTAAAAGATTCCTTGTGTTTTATCGATTTTTTTGACGATCATGTTGGTTCCTAACACTAAAAAGAAGCCAACTACTGACTGCAACAGTCCACCAGCAGCCGATAAACCGATATCTCCCATAGACGACAATCCGCGATAGATATAAGTGTCAATGGTTTGTGTCACATTGATAAGCGCCCCTGAATCTTTTGGCACTTGATAAAACAATCCGAAGTCTGTCCGAAAGATCCCCCCTACTGCTAAAATCGTCAACATAATGATCACCGGTTTCAACATAGGAATCGTGACATACCAGATTTGTTGGAATTTTGTTGCTCCATCAAGATTAGCTGCTTCGTAATAAGATTTATCAAACCCGCATATTGCGGCTAAAAAAATAATCATATTGTAGCCCATCGTTTTCCACATTTGTACAACGACTAAAATATAAGGCCAATACTTTGCTTGCATATAAAATTGGATCGGCTCTTTCCCAATACTTATCAAAAACTGATTGATAAACCCATTTGTCGGGTCCAAAAATGCAAATACGATATAACTGACAACGACCATCGAAAGAAAGTAAGGAATAAACATGACACTTTGATACAATTTTGATAGTCGCTTACTGAAAATTTCATTTAACAATAATGCAAGGATCAATGGCACGATGATTCCCATAACAATGAACAGCACATTATAACCAACCGTGTTGCGAATAATCAGGCTAGCATTCCCACTTTTAAAAATAAATTCAAAGTTTTTAAAAGCGACCCAATCACTCTTCATAAAACTCTCAAAAAAATTACCACTTAATCGAAAATCTTTAAACGCCACTAAAATCGCAAAAAGTGGAAAATAGGAAAATATCGCAAACCAAATGATTCCTGGTAAAGAAAGGAAAAATAAAGGTCGGTTTTTTTTAAATGTTTTTAACACACGATTTTCCTGCTTCTTTTTGACAAATGTTGCTGCTAAATTTTCTTCCATCCTGTTCAACTCCTTATCTACGTTTATCATAAAGTAAATAAAGCGCTTTCTCAATTTGCGATTTTATAGATTTATTGGCAAAATTATAGACAATATTTTTTGTGTGTAATAAAGACACAAAAAAGAAGAGTCTGGAATATCACTCTTCTCGAAAAATGATTCATGATTTCATTATTGGTTTTGCAACACCTTTCTTAGTCATAAAAAATGATAAAAGAATGATTTTTCATTTTAGGTTCAACGGCTCTCTTTCATTTTCGAACTTGCGTGCTTTATTGGGGGTTATTCCGTATTCTTTTTTATAATGACGATAAAATAAACTGATATCATCATATCCTAAGGCTTTTGCGATCACAGTAATTCTTTCCGTACTCTCTTTGATTCGCTGATTGGCTTCTCTCATACGAATTTTTTTATCATATTCACTAAAACTCATATTCAATTCTTTTAAAAAAAGCTGTCCAAGATAGGCTGGATTCATATGAAACCGCTCAGCTAATGATTTTAAAGAGTAGCGTTTCGTGAAATCCTGATTGACTAGATATAAGATTTGGTCAATCACTGGAGAATGACTTTTTGTGGTACAACTTATTTCAGTCAGTTTTGAACAGATCGTACCTATCTTTTTCTTAAAAACTGATTTGTCTGCTGTCTTTAATGCGTAGATCAATGGTTGTAACTCTTGATAAGCTTGTTCTTGTTTTTCCAGAGTAGCAATCCCTTTGTGAAGTGCGATCAGCAAGTAATGACATACTAACGACTGAATCGGATGGTCTTTCCATTGATCAATATTGGCAATAGCTAATTGTTGGAATGCTTCAATCGATTGGTTTTCAAGATAAGCTAAACTTTTAAAATAAATTTTCTGCGTTAGTTGGTATTCGTTGATCAATGTAGTTTTAGGAAATAGATCAATGACTAATGGGTTTTCCAAGATATTTTTACTTTCCATAAATGGTTCAATACTTCGATAAGAATGCGTGATCTCAATTAATGAATGGCAGCCACTACCGATGACCGCAAATAAATCAAATGTCTCACATAAATATTGAATACTTAACCGATAATGTTGTTCTTCTTTAGGAGAAAAAAACAAAAGAAGTTTATTCGGTTCCAATAAAAGGCTATAAGGTTGGACGAATAATACCGATAACTGCTCAGAAACACGTTCAAAAAGTTTATCATTATAAAAAGCACCTTCTAGGTAAGTGATGGTATAATTTTGCCAATCCGTGATTGGTTCAAGGATGTCCTGCCATTTTGCTAATTCCGTTGACGAAATTTCTTGATGCAGCAATTTCCGCAACAAATTGACACGAAACACATCAATCTGTTGATTGTTCTTCAAATGCTGAAAGAGTTTTTCTTCTTTTATTTCTCTTGTCAACTTCCCAAAAGTAGTGGCTAACTCAATAGGATCGACTGGTTTTAAAAGATAATCACTGCTTCCAATGAGAATGGCTTGTTTCAGATAACTAAAATCATCATAACTACTGATAAAGATGATTTTTATTTGTTTTTGTACACAACGTGCCTTTTTAGCAAGTGCCAATCCATCAATATCAGGCATTCTGATATCTGTTAATAAAATATCAATAGCTACCTCATTTAGGATTTTCAATGCTTCAATACCGGAAGTTGTTTTAAATGTCGTGAAATTTTTTGTGTTACCGGTTGTTTTTTTTAGCAGTTTCTCAATTCCTTCTGTGATTAACGGTTCATCATCAACTAGTAAAACATTCACACGATCTCCCCTCCTCTTTTTTTAGGCATGGTGATTTGAAATTTCACATAATCTTCTTGCGTAGTAAATGTTACGCCATACTGATGACCAAAGCGTTGTTTGATTCGATAATCTACCCCAAATAAGCCAGTAGGGGCAGTCATCTCCAGATCATGGCTGTTTTGAGCAAGTTGTTTTTGGATTCTTTGTTTTTCTACTTTTGGAATTGGCTTTCCGTTATTTACTACTTCAATGTACAACCGATCATCCTTTTCAAAACAATGGATCTCGATGAAATTATCCTGGCGTTGCGAATCAATCCCGTGATGAATAAAATTTTCGATGATTGGTTGGATCGTAAATTTCTCAATCAGCAAAGATTCAAGACTTGGATCACAAACAATATCATAAAATAGTGCATCTTCAAAACGTATTTCAAAAAGACTAAGATAAGCATCACAATATTCCAATTCTTCCGCTAAACAAATGACATCTTTCCCCTTGATCAATTTACGGTATAATGTTGCAGCATTTAAGAGCATTCCTGCCACTGCGTGATCTTCATTTAGTTCTGCTTTCATTCGAATTGCTTCTAACGTATTGTAAAGAAAGTGTGGATTGATCTGGGACCGAATACTTTGGATCTGATAATCCTTTTGTTTAATCTTACTTTTATAAACTTGATGAATCTGGTCATTTAACTGATACGCTAATTCATCAATACTAGAAGAGATCAAAGAAATCGCATCATCACTTTTATAGTCGTCTGATTGAGCGAACTTTTCAGGGTCAAAATTCCCTGTTTTTACTTTGGTAATTTTTTGAGTTAGTTGAGAGAGTCTTCCCTCTATTTTTTGCAAATACTGAAATAGAAATGGGAAAAAACCTAAAAACACAAGGATGGCAAAAAAAGAGTAGACAGTATAGATCAAAGAATATTCTGTAAAAACATTGGCATACTTTGTCGTGGCTGTAACCACGTAATGTTCTGCTTGACGTTGGTCTAGAACATATTTTGGTTTTATCTCCGGTGGAATAGGGTTGTTTTTGTAGAAAACTTGAATATTGCCGTTGTTTCTTAACACTTGATAATGAATCTTTTCAAATAATGGAGAAATATCATAATAAAAATAGACATCTGCTGCGTAACTTAAATCTGTTTCTTTATGTAATTCTTTGTGAAATCCAATCAGATTTCTATTCTTATTTATCTTAAAAATTTGCTTTTTTGTCTTTTCGATATCGTTTGGGTCTGCTAGATGAAATTCATCCACTTTTTTCATCGTGGTTGTCTGATCTTTTTGAAAGACTACGCTACGTTTCGTCTGCGCATGATAAATAACTACCGTTGACAAATAATCATTCATTTTAAAGGACTGATTAACAAAATTTTGGGTTCCATTATACTTTGAACCGGCATGTTTCATGTAAGTAGTCGTTTTGTATTCGTAGTATTCTGCGAGTGATAAATTAGTAATTTGCCTCAAATCTTCCAAATCAGGTTGTTCCGCATACAAAAGCGCCAACATATTATCTGTTGCATTTTTCATCATCATAATTTCTGTATAAAAATTTAAGTTGATTTCCTTTAGATTTTCATCTCTTTTTTGATGGAAAGAAACTGTGATGAGATAAATAATAAAGAATAATACTAATAAACTAACACTCATCCACAACATGTAACGATAAAAAGCGTGTTTCAAAAGGTTATGTTTAATCCTCGTCATGCTTTTAGTCATTTCTCTGATCCAATCCCTTAATACTCGCTATCCGAGTTTGTAAAAATGGTGTATAAAAAGTTAAAAACAAGTAGCAGTAGCCACTAAAACCGACAAAAAAGAAGATAGCTGGCGAGCGTGGAAACAATAAAAGAACAAATAACAGATAGGCAATCGTAAAAAGCTGTAATTGCCATTTCTGGAAAGATAAAATCATCGCATTCAACAACGTTTTTAAAAAGGTGTTTTGGAAAAGGATCGTTTCCATGATAGCAAAAGGAAGGATCAACATCCCGTAGACCGCTAAAATAGCATAAATAATGACAAATATAGAAAAAATTGGAGAAAGTTCAACCATAAAAAAGAGAAATCCTATTGAAGCAATCAGACTGATGAGCAAATAGACAGGTAAACTATCCCAAGAACATGCCTTAGCGATGCTCCGCCAAAAAAATCGGAGATTGCTTTCCTGTTTCTTAATAATAAACTGATGCAGCGATTCAAATAGTGCGATCAATGAAATAGCAAACAGAATCATAAAGAGACCCATTAAGATTAAATATAAAGTAACTCCTTGATAAATCATCAAATAAAGGTAACTAAACAGCGGTAAATTTACAACAATAAAAAAAAGATTGTTTATGACTACATAAATGATCTGTGATGCTACATCATATATTTTTTCTTCCCTTGTCATTTGAATACCCTCCCTAACCAATGTACTATTTTACGTATCTACCTTAACATAAAAGCGTTTTCTTGTAACGGCTATTTCAATTAATTTTTCTCTTTGCTCATTCTTGCTTTTCTTCATATGACCAACTAATATAGGATGTTCTTTCTTTTTACGAACAAAACAGTACGCATTGATTCAACTTTTAAAAAAGGTATCCCAGCTTTTGCCTGTAGACTATTTCCAGATGATTTTTAGACTTACAAAATAACCGTTTTCTCTCTGACTCTTTCGTTCAAATTTTACTTCAACATCTATATTTCCTTTCAATTATTTAAATATTAAATAAAAAAAGTCTAATAATTTATTCTTTTATTCTCTTTATCCACACATTGATTCTTGCTATACTAAGAACGATTGAAAGTTGGAGGTGATGTGTGTGAAAGTGTACTATATTGAAGATAATGTATTCCATCAAGAAGAATTTCGTAAACAATATAATCGTAGTGCTAATTTAGCAGCAATTTCGTTAACCATCCCCTTGCCTTCTCAATTAGAAAAATTCTATGCTGACCTTGATTTTATGCCTATCCAAGACTCAGATATTTTTATTGTTGATATTGAATTGAACCGTTTTCATTCTGGGATTGATTTTAGCAAAAAAATTCGTCAGAGAAATCATTCTTGTTACATCCTGTTTTTGACGAATGACACAACTAAAGGGATGGAGATTATCAATCAAAATATTCGAGCAGATAAATACTATAGTAAAAAAGACATCATGGAAGCTGTAAATGGCTTGGAAGAATTATTATTCAACCATTCGAATTTGCAACAAGGACAAAGTAAACTCATTAAAATCGAATCACTTTCTAAAATCTATTTAATCGACCCTAAAGAAGTCAATTACTTAAGTAAAATCACAGGTTCTCGTTCGACCATTGAATTTTTCTGTCAAACAGAATTTTTTTTGATTCATGGAAAAATTGAAGAACTAAAACAAACGTTTCAAAACTTTCATTTTTTCAATGATTTGAAGAGTTACTCCATCAACCCAGCTAACATTAAATTAGTAGATAAAAAAAACAATGAAATTGTGTTTAAAAATGATGATACCTTAATCCTTAGCCGTCGAAGCATAAAAAAATTAGTGGATTTTATGGAACATCTGAAAAATGAAAATCATTTAGTTCATTAGTCCCATACGTACAACAAAAAGCCACTTGCCTATTCAGTAAATAGGCGAGTGGCTTTTTTTAATGGACTGTTTCTTTTTTCAAAGTTAAGATACAGTAAAAACGTTGCTCTTGTTTGTCATACTTTAAATTCAATGCAAGATTCTCATTCTCTTCTACGATTTTTTTGACACTGTATAACCCAATTCCCTTACTACTTTTCTGACTGGTTGTTCCTTTTTGAAACAATTCAGTTAGATTTTTTCCAGTGTTTTTGCTGGGATTACTAAATTCAAAATAAAAACAATCCCACAAATGTTCAACGATGATCGTGATTTCTTTTTTTTCTTTCGCCATCGTTTGATCATAATGAACAAACGCATTTTCGATAATATTTGTAAATAAGCGAATCATGTCATAGGAATTCATTGAAAGCTTGGGTATGATATGATTAACTTGGATTTTATAAGGTATCCGAAGCTCTTCTGCCCGCTTAACAAATTTGACAAAAACTCCTTGCAACAGTGGATCATAAATTTTTTGTAACTTCATGTGTAAAGCATCGTTGAGTTGCGTTTCAAAAAACTCTTTTTCTTCCCCTACGATGGCCTCTATTTCGTTATGAATTTGTTTATTCTGTACAAGATCTTCCATCACACCAACATAATTTTTATAATCATGACGAAATTCTTCTAGCTTTTGATAATATTCTTCATTTTTTTTCATGCTTTCCAAATAGATCTGATAGTATTCTTCCTTTTTTTCATTCAATAAAATCAAAAGCATAAGTAGTCCATAAAAGGAATTACTAGCAACTAAAATAAAAGAGGTTAAAAGGAAATCCAATGAATCCATCGAAAAAAGCAAATGATACCACAAAAGTGACATGAACATACATATAATCAAAAATGTCGAAAACAGACGATTTTTTTTATATGCGTATAGATAATTACTAATTCGAAACTTTTTATCTAATTCTTTCATTACAATTAGGATTGCCACTAAAAGCAAAATTTCTAGGATCGCATTCGCTAACAAGTCATAATTTTCTAAAAATCGTGGCACTTCAATTGTCAAAAAAACAGAAATACCGATAAAATTTACACAAAAAGTATTTAATAAAAAAACAATAAATAGATTTCTTGTTTCCTGAAAAATATATTTTCCATTATAAAAATAAAGTAAAACCAAAAATACTGGCGTCCATTCAATCAGCCATATATTAAGTAGCGTTAATCCCAAACGAATGAAGCAATCCATAAAAATCCTTTTTTTTGCAAATAAAATGAGACCTATCAGTGCAAAATTAAGATGAACCACTATAATATAAATAATCACTTCCATTAACCCATCCCCCTAAGCAAACCAGTTTATCATTTTCAAACATACCACTTTTTCATTAATTGGTGCCTCCCCTTTTGACAACCAATAACATTACTGTTATAAGATAACATGAATAATAAAAAATACTAGAAAAATCGCAAGCATATTTAGAATATTTGAAAAATTTAATTTTTATTTAACCACCTTAGAGCTTAACTGTAAAACTGAATCTCACGTTACCTTAACCTTCTCAATTAGATAGAAATCCAAGTTTCATTTAATCATCATTTTTTACTAGCATAGAACTATCCAAACTATTTCCACTATTTCAACCAATGAACAGTCTTCTTTGATCAGCATTTGCACCATCCTTAATAAAACAATACAAAAAATAAGCCAAAGATAGCTTAAATACAAAAAGTAATTTTGGCTATCTTTGGCTTATTTCGCTAATTTCAATATTAAACATCTGGATTTCAATCATTTGAATATCCCTGTTAACCAGCTCCACTATATTTTATCAATAAAAGTAACTAAGGGGCATTGACAATTGTCCATTCCACCTGTGATGAATATTCCCCAGCATATCCACCGGGTTGAACATTTAGATAAAAATAGTTTTCTGAATTTTGTAGAATGCTGTAATTCCGGACTTTATTATTAGTTGTTACTTCAGTCATAGGAAGTGTGATCGGATGTTCTTTTTCGATGACTTGTGCCGTATCACCATTTTGATAAAAAAGAGTGGCTGGTAATACTTGTTTACCATCTTTAAACTCTTCAGTTTGTGACACATTAAGTTTCCAATTCATCGGTTTTCCAGTTGTATCTTCTACTAAAAGATTGGCTGCCTGTGTCAAATTTGTTTGAATCGTATGACTAGCAACGGGGATTGCCATGAAAGTCAGAAGATCTGGTACGTTTACAAATCTCACAACCCCCGCTTCTTTGATCACCTTAAATGTTTCAATATTTGATTGTTGTTGTTTTTCATTTTTAACATAAACTTCAAATTGATTTTCTCCTGCTGCTAAGTCTGCAAGTGTGAAATTCTTTGAAAAATCAACCATATTTCCAGGTTGTGTATTCGCAATCGAATCTGAATCATTCAGCTTTTTTTCAACACCATTTAACTTATAATAAATATTGATCCACGAACCACTATCGGCTTTCCACTTGCCACTTAAGGTAAACCCTTGATCCCCCGGGTAAAGAACGAGCGTTTGATTAGCAAGATTATTTGCCAGTTCAATCGTAGGAGGTGAAGCAGGTTTGGTCATTCTTAAGACCGTTGAATCTTGTGCTGACTCACCATTACTTTTTTGAATCATCAAAGTCACATTATTCACTTCTGAAACTGATGGTAGCTGACTCAGGTCAACAGGTACACGAAATGTGCCATCACTCTTGAAGCAAGACAATAGTTCATCAGTGTTCATTATCATCCCATTGATTGTTAAGTAAGCTGTGAGATCGTCCAAAGGACCACTCCATTTACCTGTTAGCGCGATCTGCTCGGAATCTAATTCTAGATTTTTGCTCGTATCATCAAAAGATAAGGCTAACTTTTCTGATTGAAAGCTTGGCATTTCAGCAGATAAAAAATGAGTAAATCCAATATCTTTTTTCATACTATCCCAAACAGATGCACGCAAGACAAATTTATCCTTAGTGACTGCTTTTTCTGTGACTTTGGCACGATAGGTGATCGTCATTGAATCACCCGTTTTTTCCAATAATCGATAAACCGAGTAATTGTCACTATAAGGACCATCAGAGATACCGTCTGAAGCGAGCGGCAATATTTCTGTAATCCGCCCATCATAGGACTTGGAATCTCCAAATTCTGTATGTCCATAAAAGTTATAAGCCGTTATGATGTCATAGGCAACTTCCTTAGATGGAGTCATCAAATTTCCGTTACCTGTTACACCACCATGTTTATAAACAAGTTCGGGTTCTCCTAATAATTCCAACCCTTGCTCTTTATCAGGAAAAACCGTCACTAACGTTGATTGCTTATACTCTTCTTCAAGGTTTGTATCATCTTTTTTTTCTAAAACTGTTGTAACTGTTATCGTATCCCCAATCGCTGTATAATTTGGATTCCCATCTTTTACATAGGTGATTTTAGCATGGATATGTCCACCATAGATGTCAGCTTCTGATTGTCCATCAGGCCATGAATCCGCAACAACTGACTTAGTAGAGAAGGCTAGCTGAAAGAGACTGAACAAAGCAAAATAGGCGACTAGAAATAATAATTTTTTATTCACTTTTTGCTTTTTCATTTCCTTCCTCACCTACCTTTTTATTGGAACAGTTTGTAACTTAAGAACACAATGATCCCTAATAGTAAGCCGCCTATCCCAATAATCATCGGCAGATAAGATACTTCTGCTTTTTCTTCTGTAATTGCTTCATCATTGATTTTTTTGGCATTTTCTGGTTTGATCGTAAATGTTTTTGCTAAATGCCATTTCTTTTGATTATTTTCTGTTGTCGCATCCACTGTTAACATATAAGTTCCCGGATCGATTTTCTTCTTGTTGACACTGATCGGAAAATCAAAGTTCGTATTGGGTGCGATCGACATATGATCTTTGTTTGCTGTATACAACACTTTTGATGAGCCTTTTTTAGTGATCGTCGCTTCCGTATGAACTTGACTGATGATCGTTGATGTAGGATTTTGTAAATGTGCAAAAATCGTTGCATACGAATTTTGTAACCCAGTTCTTACAGAAATCAATTTCAAATCTGGTGAGACAGGTTTACTGTTGTTCCTAAGCTCAACCCCAATAACATAAGCATACTTATTTCGAATCGCTGTTCCAGAAACTTTTTCACTTTGGTTCTCTTTTTTCGTTACATGGATACCTCCTAAAAGAATCCCGTCAAATGATTCTTTTGGCATTTTCAATTGAAAGTGCACTTCTTTTGCTTCTCCAGCTGGAATTGTTACTTCCTTTGCATCAGTGGTTAAGCAATCACTGACTTGGTATTTGGCAGAGGCATCCTTTTTAACTGTTCGTTGATTATAATCGATCACACCGTTTGTGTTGGTCGCTGCATTGTTGATCTCTATTTCAAAGACACTTTCTTTTTCTCCGACATTGGATAAATGAATGGATAGGTCGCGCGTTTCATTTGGTGCTTCAGTTAAATCAAAATAAGATACATCTTTATTTGTTTGTTCTTCAGGTATATTTGCACTTACACTATATGCAGATTCAGCTGAATCTGCATATGAGGTAAGCGAATTGACATCAAGGATTCCCCAAAATCCGATGATGCCTGTGACTAAACAAATAAAACGATGATGACGTTTATGCATCATTGTGCATCAGTTGGACCTGCAGTAAGGGTCCAAGTAATCGTTGCGGTATACTCTTTTGCTTGAGCAGAACCAGCAGGAACAGTCAATTGAACATTTGTATTGTTTCCTTCTTCTCCTTCAAATACATCTAACCAAGTTCCCTGACCATTCAGACTTTTTGCCGTCATAACTGGTTGAGCTTCATGATTGTTAAAAGTGAAATCAAAAGCATCAGGTTTGCCGCTGATGTTATCAGAAGTCGTTCGAGTATCTCCATTCGCAAATGATAGGATTGCTCCTTTTAATTCAGTGCTGTCAGCTGCTGAAAATTTTGAAGCAGTCGCAGTTAGTGACCAGCCACCAGCTACTCCTCGTTTATCTGTAATTTGAACAAATGGTTTTGCATTTGCTGCGACATAGACTTTTTTATTTTGTGAAATTTCTTGTGTACCAAAACTGATATTGGACACATAGTCAATTGAAAGTGGTCCTTGATCGCCAGTTCCATGATTGTTAGGATCATCTGGATCTACTTCGTCTGGTTTGTCGATTGGATCATCTGGATTATCTGGATTCACTGGTTTGTTGGAATGGGTATCATTCCCTTCGAATGTGATCTTTGCTGTTGAAGTTGCTGAATCACTCATTTCTTCTGCATAGATGGTCATACTCATGGTATTAATGGCTAACACACTTAATAATGTAGTTGCTAGAATATTTTTTTTCATGTTTCTTCTCCTTTAGATTAAGCTGGTGCGTCTGTTAATGTCCAAACAAGTGTGGCAGAATAAGTTCCCGCCAAGTTACCAGAAGGTACTTTTAATGAAACAGCTTCTGCTGACATCTGATCTTCCCAAGTCCCTAGACCGGTTGTTGCGGCAGCAAACATAATATTTTGCGCATCTTTATTTACTGTTACCGTTGCCGTTTCAGCTGCCGGAGATTGATTCTCTGTCACCGTTTTTGCTGTCCCTGCTGGCAAGCTTAGTTCAGCCCCAGCTAACGCAACACCATTTTCAGTATAAAATCCTGCTTTTTCACTATCATAGCTAACTTGTAAGTTCCAACCTGCACCATTTCCTCGTAGATCAGATATTTGTGTTTCAACAAATTCATCTGAATTCCCAGCTGTATAGTTTTTTGTTTCACTAGCGATTTTTTGTGTACCGAAGTCAATATTTGAGATATAGTCAATACGTAAAGCACCGGTGTTTCCTGTTGGAATATACGTACCTGGTACATCTGGTGGATCAATTGGATCCGTTGGTTCATCCGTTTCATCTTGTTTCTCTAACCCAACTTTAGCGATACTTGTGCCATGAGTATCATCGGCTATTTCTGCATAAACGGTTGTTGCTTTCGCACTAATAACGAATGTGCTAAATAGTGCGATTGTTAAAACTACTTTTTTCATTTTTTTCCTTCTTTCCTTTTCTCAGTAAGAGGAAACCTCCTGCTGCTGTTACAATGAGTCCACCACAGATCATCAAAGAACTACTCTGCTGATCAATTGTTTTTGGGAGCTTTCTTTGCATCATTCTTTTTGTCTGCCCGTCTTTCTCTTTTGCCAGATCTTCTGATGATGCATTTGAAGGATTTGGTACAAAGCGGATCCCCGCTGTGCTTTGTACAGATTCAGCGTAGACAATCATTGTTCGCGTATATGCCTCAATGGTCAAAAAAATAAGGAACAAAAAGAAAACAATCGTCATCTTTCTCATCCACTTACCCTCACCTTTCTCTTTACAGCAAATGTAACAAAACCTCCTTTTTTTAATCTTCGCTCAATTGGGTAAATCCTATTTTACTTATATTCATTCTAAAAAAAGGCGTTTGAAACCGTTTAACCTTGCAATTTTTGCTTTTTTTGTCTTAAAAGATGAATCGAACGACTAACTGATAACAAATCGGTGTGATCGATCAAATTTCAAAATTGTTGTAGAGATAGTCAAATAAATACTTTGCTAACAATCGTTGGCTGTTTCTAACAATCTCAAAGAATATTCCCCACATTTTTCAAGCCATTAAGTATTCGTTTCACTATTTATTATGTAGACACTTAACTACGCTTCTGTCCTTAACGAAGACTCTTACAGCAATAAAAATTGACCATAATTAAGAAGAAAGAAAAAAATCAATGGTGAACGTTTCATCCAAATCTATTGACAGAAAATTCAATTTTTTACTTTTTTTGTCTTGACACTGTCCATCATTGCTTCTATAATGAACAAAAATCATTGATAGAGAGAGTAACGAATAATAAGCATTTTAGAGAGCGATTGGTTGGTGGAAAATCGTAGGTCTATTATTTGTGAAAGTAACTCTGGAGATGCACAAGTGACGTTAGAAGTTTGTGCCGGTGATCCCCGTTATCGGATAATGCGCTTCACTATTAGTGAGTCGCTAAGAGATTGTTTATTCATAAACAAAAAAAAACGGTGGTACCGCAATGTCAATTGCCCGTTGGAATAATTATTCCAACGGGCTTTTTGTGTTTTTCACCAAAGAAAGGAAAAGATATATGCAAATTTTTAGACAAAGACGAGTCAGACGTTTAGCTTCATTTCATTTATGTTAACTAAACGATTAAGGAGTTATTTATGATGGAAAAATTATCAACAAAGAAATTATTTTTATTAGCTTCACTCATTTTCGGAATGCTTTTTGGAGCAGGTAACCTTATTTTCCCTGCTCATTTAGGTCAACTTGCAGGTAGTCATTGGTTATCTGCTGGGATTGGTTTTTTGATCTCCTCTACTTTATTACCTTTAGCTGCACTGATTGCCTTAAGTAAAACACGCTCAAGCGGGTTGTACGATTTTGCTAAACCAGTGGCTGCGTGGTATGGTACCTTATTTCTTATTATGAACCATATGGCCTTAGGACCTTTATTCGCCACTCCCAGAACTGCTGCATTAGGATATCAATTTAGTTTAGGAATGATTTTACCAGAAAAGTATACAACGATTGGCTTATTTATCTTTTCGGTTATTTTCTTTGGCTTAGCCTATTATTTATCAACTCGTGAATCAAATTTATTAAAAATCATTGGAAAATATTTAAACCCATTATTTTTAATTTTACTATTCGCTGTGTTTATCGTCGCTTTGATTCTTCCGTTAGGACCATTGGATGCCAAGCCTGTACTGGATTACCAACAAGCAGCAACTACCAACGGCTTTATCGAAGGATATAATACAATGGACGCATTAGCCTCATTAGCTTTTGGAATTACGATCATTCGTGCGCTTCAAGGAATGGGGATTCATGATGAAGATCAGATTGCTAAAAATACTGTAAAATCTGGTCTATTAACGATGGTTTTATGTGGTGGTATCTATTTGGGGATTATTGCATTAGGTACGATGTCTTTAAATCGCTTTGGTATCTCCGAAAACGGAGGGATTGCATTAACTCAAATCGTCCAATCCTATTTTGGTAAAGTGGGATTGATTTTTATGGCCTTGATGACGCTGTTAGCAGTTTTCACTTCTGCGATGGGATTGATTGCCTCATTTGCCCAAGATTTCTCTGTCCGCTTCCCTAAGATCGGCTATAAAGGATGGCTTCGAATCACTACATTACTTTCTTTTATTACCGCAAACTTTGGACTTGACACCATTATTGCTTGGACCATGCCATTTTTAATGATTCTTTATCCTCTTTCCATGGCAATGATCATCCCAGCACTTTGCTCTGCCTTTTTCCAAAATCGCAGAATCGTTTATCAATTGACGACAATCTTTACAGCCATACCTGCTTTATTTGATGGTATCAAAGCATTACCTATTCAAAATCATTTGACAACAAATTTAACCAATTGGTATGTTCATACGATTCCATTTGCTTCCAGTGGTGTTGGTTTTATCCTACCAGCAATCAGTGGCTTTATCATAGGCGTACTGTATTGTTTAATTTTTAAACAAAGAACTGAGTTAGACCCTTCTCTATCTAATTGAGTCTTGTAACGGACAAAGAGAAGTTTTACCGAAATATGACGCTTCATTTGATAATTTGAGTGAAGCCAGAAGAAAGAAGCAAAAAAGAACAATGTTGATTATCTTTTGATAAACACATTGTTCTTTTACTAGTTTTCATTGATTGACCTGATCTTGTAAGAGAATTTGATTGTTGATCAGATCTGAGATAAACTCTGTGATATATTTTTCTTTTTCTTCATTAGAATAGTCACCAGAATCAGCAAATCGTATTAATACTTTTTCTTTTACATGACTAAGTGCTACATTTGTTTTTAATAATTCAAATATATAGATCGATACTTCATTATCTAAAAGATAGATTTCATCATTCAAGGAAAGATAGAGGTCGTTCCCTAATTTCTCATAGGCCAATTCGCCGTTCAGTCTCACCTAATCACGCTCCTTCAGGTCATTTCTGTCTGTTTCCAGATACGATACATTTGATTTTTTATTAACTCTTGCAATAATTGACATTCAGAGCGATCCACTCCATGAATATCATTGGTATGATAATAATGTTGCGCACGACAACCACCACCGCATAAATAGCGAAAAGAACAAGTTTGACAACCAGATAAATGATGGATATTTTGAGATTCAAGCAATTCTATCTCTTTATGGTTATAAATATCAGCTAATTTGTTTTTTCTGATATTACCTAATTTATAGTCATCTGTCTCCAATAATTTACATGCAAAAATATCCCCAACTGGATTGATAACTAACTCTCCCAAACCCAAACCACAAGATTCTTTAATTGTAAATAGCTTTAAAAATGCAGATCGTTGAGCACTTTTTTCTTTGCACTCGATTTCTTTTCTTTCTTCAAAAGATAATGAAATATCTGCCATACTACCTCTTCCTAATTCGCTAAATCCACCTAATTTATAGGCGATTCCATTCTCTTTAAAAAACTCAATCGTTTGATCAACTGATTTTAAGTTATAGTTGGTAACGGTTGCATTAACGTAAATATTATGGAAACCGATATCTAAAAGATTACGGATACCTCTCATTGCTATTTCATAACAACCTCTACCACGGTTCTTGTCATTCTCTTCTTTATCAATCGAATCCAAGCTGATGGTCATTGATTCGCATCGATCTGCCAAGAATTGTGCATTCCTTTTTTTTCCAATCAAGGTTCCATTAGTGATCAAACCAACCGATAAGCCTAGTTGATAAGCATAATCGATATATTTTAAAGAATCATGATTCAGTCCTATTTCTCCACCAGTAAAAATGACTTTTTTTACACCACAGTCTTTTAATTGATCTAATAGTTGGAACCATTCAATAAAAGACAATTGATCCGGATAGTTCTTGGTCATATCTGCTTCTGCGTAACAATACACACATTTTAAATTACATTGATGTGTCAACGCCAAATAAGCGGTTTCAGGAATGGTGACTTCATTTTTTTTTACTTTTAATGGCTCATCTAATAGAAGCTGAAAGATTTTTAGTTTTTTTTGCGTAGACTCGGATAACGATGAATACTTTCGTAGCTTCACCAACTCTAACTCTTCTTTAGAAATCACTAGCCAGCTGCTTCTTAGAACATTATGGAGAATCACTTCATCAAGAAAAGGATAAGCGTATAAATTTTCCTTGATTTTCATAGATCACTCACCTCTTTTATTAGCATCACAAACGAATAATAACATTTTGACTATATTAAATAGGAAAATAAAGTCGCCTTTTTAACAGGGGAGTTTTGTAGGGCAACTTTATTTTCCAATTAAAAATGGACATCGGAAGACTAGATTAAGAACCGTTACCAATCAATAACCCACAAGAACATGGGGACAAAACATTGCCAGAGATTTTTTTTAGTACAGGTTTCGTAAACATAACAAGTCTCCTTTCTGAACTTTTAGGAAAAAGCACGATAATATTCATTTTTTTTCCTAAATATAGTATAAACTTTGAATGAAAATATTGTCAATGACGGTTCGAGAGAAAAATTATTAAAACCTTAGTTATAAAATAAAAAAAATTAAACAATTTATGCGTTTCTTTTATATAACGCTAAAATTTCTAAGACACGTTGATTTGTTCTTCTGACTTATTTGATTGGATTCATTACTATCTATAAGTAAATTTGTTTTTATTTTATTTCATCACCTCAAATTTCCATAGTGATCATAAATTTCCATTAAGTTATTTTAAATAACGATTTTTTAAGTTTAAATTTGAAAAACACTGCTTTATCTGTTTATTTTATTCTAAACATAACGATTATTTAACGAACAAATCTATTTTTTTCATAAGAATTTTAGTATAATTACAATCTATAAAGTATATTTAATTCCTCATCAATCTGAAACTAACTTTTGGGTCATAAGGACTTTATTTTAATTCGATACCACGGTGTTTAAATAAGTGGTTTAATTTTTAGGAGGGATATATTGAAAGGTTATTATTCAGTACAAGAATTAGCCGACCAACTTGGTGTGACGACTCGTTCAATTCGAAACTATCTGCACGAAGGGAAATTAAAGGGAACAAAAGTTGGAGGAAAATGGAAGTTTTCTGAACAAAATTTGTTTGATTTCCTTTACGGTGACAAGGAAAATCTAATGATCCAAAAAGATTATCAAGTGACGCTTGATGTCCCTGTCACATTAAAATTATCTCTTGTAACAGATGATTTTCACGAAATGGATGCCTTTAAAGAGCAACTTTTTAACTATCATTCAGAGGTTTATGCTAATAAAAATGATCGATTGATCCAATACACGCATTTCAAAGAAAATGAATATGATATCTTAATTGGTGGTAACTTTAATTATGTCACTAATTTCGGGTCATGGATCTATGAACAACTACAAAAACAAACATCCATTTCACTAAAAAAGAATTAGTTTTTTATTTGGAAAAAGAGACTGTGAAAGAAGCGATTTGCTCTGATGACAATAAGCCTGAATTTTTTGAAACAGCTTCCCATGTTTCAAAAAATTCAGGCTTATTTCAAGAACTGGATGCATAAGCACCGTGCATAAGAGATTGCGAAAAGAGCGTTTGACCTGAATACTCACCAAGTAAAAACTAAGACGAATAAACGTAGGAGCAATCAAGATAAAAATCTCGAAACAGCTCCCCATGTTTTGTGGATTTTTGTCTTATTGGCAAAGGTCAGCTCTTTGAATGTCGTTTACTGTTTTTTTAGATTCTGAATTTATTATTTCCCATATTTCTTGTTTCTATAATAATGGTAAGTAGCTTTAACCCTTACCACCTTGAAAGGATGGATATAGTTTCATGCCACCATCTACAAATAAAGTAATTCCTGTCACATAACTGGATTCATTAGAAGCGAGCCAAGCAGCAGCAGCGGCGACTTCCTCGGGTTTACCCACTCGTTCCATTGGTATCATGCTTTCTAGAATTTCTTTTTCTTTTGGATCTTCAAATTTTTCTGCATTAATCGGAGTTTTGATCGCCCCTGGTCCAATACTGTTGATTCGAATATTTTCTGGTGCGTACTCCATGGCTACTGTTTCTGTAAACAGCTTGACACCGCCTTTTGATGCTGCGTAATGAGCAAATGTCGGCCAAGGGATTTGTTCGTGAACGGAGGACATATTGATAATATTACCTTTGATCTGATGAGTTTTAAAATAATTCAACGCTGTTTTTGTCCCTAAAAATACGCCTGTTAGGTTCACCTTTAACACTTTCTCCCAATCTTCTAATTCCAGCTCATGGGTTGGTTTTTGCGTTTCCATACCAGCATTATTAACCCAGATATCTAAACTTCCGAATGTTTCGATTGCTGCTTTGAGCAGACGATCCATCCCTTCTTCTGTACTGACATCCGCTTCGACAGCTACTGCTTTGCCACCATTTTTTTCGATCTCGGCTACTGCTTCTTGTGCCCCTTCTTCATCCGAATGATAGTTGACAACCACACACATTTTTTCTTTACCAAAGCGTTCACAGATTGCTTTACCGATCCCTTTTGATCCTCCAGTTACTACTGCCACCTTATTTGTTAGATCTTTATACATATACTTTCCACCCTTCTTTTTCACCTACTGCATACTTCCTATATCAAGTGTACAATAGCACCCTGTCTTTTAGGCAAACGATACGCTTATTCGATCGATTTACTTTTTTCTATAATAAAAGAGTCAGCATGCTACTTGCTGACTCGAATGATTTCACCAAAAAAGGCTTTTTTATTGTCTTCAGTTAAATTCAATACTTTTATTTAAAATAGTCCGCTGTCGCTTTTTCGTCTGCTTTCAGTTGTTCAATCAATGATTCAACGTTTGGAAATTTCACTTGGTTTCTCAAAAAATGATGCCAACGGACTTTTACATGCTCTCCATAGATATCTTGAGCAAAATTTAAAATATATAATTCAACGGTAAGTTCACGATCATCACCAAAGGTATCATTATGACCTATTGATCCCATTGCTTGATACCACGTTTCACCAACTTTGATCTCTGAAACATAGACACCTTCTTTTGGAAGATGAACAGTACTTTTAACTTTGATGTTAGCTGTTGGGAATCCTAGCAGGCGGCCACGAGCATCGCCATGGACTACCACCCCTTCGACCTCGTAAGCAGCCCCCAATAAACGTGTTACTTCATTTATTTCTCCTGCGTTTAATAATTCACGTATCCGTGTCGAACTAATCTTCTCGCCACTGTCTTCTTCTTTTGGTACAGTGATGATTTCAAATCGATTTTTTGCATAACTTGGTAAGTGCGCTACATCTGCAATTTCTTTAGGTCCGTAAGTATAGTCAAAACCAGAAACAGCATATTTTGCATGAAGTCCTACGATATATTGATCAACAAATTCTTGTGGAGCTAAATGAGCAAACGATGACGTAAAATCGATTTCGTATAAATAATCAACACCTAATAGGGCCATTTTTTCTTCTTTTTGTTCCAGAGTAGTCAAATATTTTACTTGACTTGGATTTATTTTTTTGAAGACGATTGAAGGATGTTGGTTGAAAGTCATCAAAGCTAATTTCAATCCTTCTTTTTTAGCAATTTCTTTTCCCCGATTGATAACACGTTGATGGCCTAGATGTACCCCGTCAAAAAAGCCTAAAACAAGTACAACGTCTTCTGGTGGGATCTGATCTGCTTGATAAGGATGTCTAATTTTGATAATTTTCATTTTTATACCTCATTCCTCAACACTTTGCTTGGTTTTAATTTATTTTTTTCTTTTGGATTTGGCTGGTAAATACTTACTACTTTGTCTTGGTAAAAAAGTGCGATCTCTTCTGTCGGCATTTCTGCTAAGTTAAATACCTGATAATCTAAGCGCATACCATTTTTAACTTTTTCCCAAACACGATCACTAATGTCTACTCTCTTAAAACGAGCAACACCAGCTTCTAGTGGCAATAAATGTTCTTCAAAGGTTCCTGCAAGCATATAATCTGCTACTTGCTGTAAAGTGATTGCCTGCTCCTTCTTCATTCCTCCACTAGCTGTTCGAGTTAGATCGGACATGTGAGCAGGATAGCCTAATTTTTTCCCAGTATCAACAGCAAGCGTTCGTACATAAGTCCCTTTCCCGCATACTACCTCAAAACGCCAAGATAGCAACCCCTTCTCTTGGTCCCAATGCACGTCACTTGTTCTTTCAAAACGTTCAATCTGCGCTTTACGCACGGGACGTGTAACTGTTTCATTGTTTCTGGCATACTCATAAAGACGTTTGCCGTTCACTTTGACAGCTGAATACATCGGTGGTATCTGAGTGATTTCCCCGATAAAACTTTTCATCGTTTCATCAATTTCTTCATCACTGATTAATCGATCAACTGTTTTACTTTCGACGACCTCACCAGATTTGTCTTCTGTCGTTGTACTAAATCCTAATGTAATCTCTCCTTGGTATACTTTTCCTGCATCGCTTAAATATTCGATAACTTTAGTCGCTTTTCCAAGGCAAATCGGTAACACACCATCAACATCAGGGTCTAACGTACCACCATGACCAATTTTTTTCATATGTAAGATTTTTCTTAATTTAAATACACAATCATGACTTGTCATGCCACGTTCTTTCCACAAAGGTAATAATCCATCCATGTTTTTTCTCCCTATCCAATAAAATATCAACTTTGTCATTATAACACATCCCACAATAATGTGACGATTTTACCTTTTTTCGCTACGTTTTTATTATTTGGCAACAAACTTGTAATAAAACTTCACAAACCTGTAAATACAATTCATGTTATTCTCTTAGACAAAGGCAAGCTTGAATCCTTCATTTGCAGCCTTTGATTAAAACGAGTCGCAGCTTTTAAGGAATAAATGATCCTAGTCTTCCCCAAAACAAAAAACTGAGGGTCATATACGAATCTCGAAAAGAGTCTGAAGTATAAATCTAACTCTTAATAAACGGTGTCCAAGAAGCCACTTCTTAAAAATAAGAGAGAATTTTTCAAAATAAGAAAAGCTATTTTAAAAGATTCTCTCTTATTCGTTTGGAGTTGACCGCTTCTTTCACAACCTGTTCGAGACACGTACAAATTGCTCATTTTTTTCTCATGTATTCTGTACAGTAAAATTATGGTACTGTGCGTTTGTCATTTTAAACTACTTGCATTGTGTAGTTTGAACTTTTTTTCTAAAAAATTGGATGATGGTGTAACTGCGGTATCTCTGCTTTATAAAAAGCTAAAACTAAAAAAACTACTAAAAAAGAGCTATAACCCCACTTCTTAAGGTTTATAGCTCTTTTTGTTTTAATCTTTATTTAAATTACGAAGCAACTCATCAATGTGGTTACCATACCCCACTGACTCATCTAATTCAAAAGTTAATTCAGGCGTTTTATAGATGCTTAAGTTGTGTCCTAATTCACGGCGAATCAGTCCACTTGCTTTTGCTAGGCCTTCCTGTGCTTTTTTCTTATCTGAAGCTAAGTCAGATAAAATACTATAATAGATGGTTGCTTGTTGTAGATCTCCCGTAACGTGGACATCAGTGATTGTCACGTTTTCTACACGAGGATCACGAACTTTTTTGCGTAAAATATCATTTACTTCTTTTAAAATTTCTTGACCGACTCGGCGGTCTCGATAGTTTGCCATATTGAGCGGCCTCCTAAAATTAATTTGTTTTGATTTCTTCCATAATGAAGCCTTCGATGACGTCATCGACTTTGATGTCATTGAATTTTTCGATCATTGCACCACATTCATAACCCATTTTAACTTCTTTTACATCGTCTTTGAAACGTTTCAAGCTAGCTAGTTGTCCTTCGTAAATGACGATACCATCACGGATCACGCGAACGCCACTATCACGTCGAATGTATCCTTCTGTGACATAAGCCCCAGCGATCGTTCCAACTTTTGATACTTTGAATGTTTCTCGAACGATCATTTGACCAGTGATTTTTTCTTCAAACTCTGGATCTAGCATCCCTTTCATCGCTGTTTCGATTTCTTCGATTGCTTTATAAATGATTCGGTGTAAACGAATGTCCACTTCTTCATTATCCGCTTGAATTTTAGCTTGTGGTGTAGGACGAACATTGAACCCAATGATGATCGCATTACTTGCTGCTGCAAGGGTTACATCACTTTCATTGATGGCACCAACTGCAGAATGGACGATTTTCACACGTACGCCTTCTACATCGATCTTTTGCAATGAAGCAGCCAATGCTTCTGCAGAACCTTGTACATCAGCTTTAATGATAACATTTACTTCTTTTAATTCGCCTTCTTTTAAGCTTTCAAACAAGTTGTCCAATGTTACCCGACTAGTGATCGCACGATGTTCTAACAACGCACGTTTGGCACGTTCTTCACCGGCTGCACGAGCAGTTTTTTCATCTTCAAAGACAACAAAGCGGTCACCTGCTTGTGGCACATCGTTTAACCCAGTGATCTCAACTGGTGTTGCTGGTCCAGCAGATTTTTCACGACGACCTAAGTCGTTGACCATCACACGCACACGTCCATAGGTATTTCCTACTACAATTGGGTCACCTACGTTTAAAGTCCCTTGTTGAACAAGTAATGTTGTAACAGGTCCTTTTCCTTTGTCTAGACGTGCTTCAATTACTGTACCAATTGCTCGTTGTTTAGGATCTGCTTTTAGATCCTCTACTTCCGCAACTAGCAAGATCATTTCCAGCAATTCGTCAATATTTTGACCAAATTTAGCAGAGATTTCAACGAAAATCGTTTCTCCACCCCAAGCTTCTGGAATCAATTCATATTCACTTAATTCTTGCATCACGTGTTGAGGATTTGCCCCTGGTTTATCAATCTTATTAACAGCAACGATAATTGGTACGCCAGCTGCTTTCGCATGGTTGATTGCTTCGACTGTTTGTGGCATAACACCGTCATCTGCTGCTACAACTAAGATCGTGATATCAGTGATACTTGCTCCTCGCGCACGCATACTTGTAAATGCAGCATGCCCAGGTGTGTCTAAGAATGTGATTGGTTTGCCATCGATATCGATTTGGTAGGCACCGATATGTTGTGTAATCCCACCAGCTTCGCCACTTGTTACTCGTGAATGACGTAATGTATCAAGTAATGTTGTTTTCCCGTGGTCGACGTGTCCCATGATTGTTACAACTGGTGGACGAGAAACCAATGTATCAGGATTTAATTCTTCTGGTTCAAAGAATTTGTCGATATCTGCGATATCTACTTGGATTTTTTCTTGTGGTTCCATCCCATAATCTGTTGCTAAGAGTTCAATCGTATCTTTATCTAGTGCTTGGTTTTGGTTGACCATTACGCCAAGCATAAATAATTTTTTGATGATCTCTGCTGGTTCACGATGGATTTTCTTTGCAATATCCGCAACGTTCATGCCTTCAGTATACTCTAATACTTCTGGTAACTCACGGAATTTACGTGGTGGTACAGCAGGTTTATTGGAAGTTTGTTGTTTTCCTTTTTTCCCTTTTTTGTTAAAACGATTGCGGTTGTTATTGTTAAATTTACCACGATTATTATTGTTGTTACGGTTTTGGTTACCACCTTGGTTTGATCCTTGGCGATTTTGGTTTCCGCCTTGTGTTGATCCTTGGCGGTTTTGATTGCCACTTTGTGTTGCTCCTTGACGGTTTTGGTTATTTCCGCCTCCATTATTACTTCGGTTTTGGTTTGTTGATTGGTTTTTTCCTTGATTCACTTGACCGCTCCCTTGACCGCGATCTTGATAGTTGCGGTTATTTTTTTGTTGTTTCGTTTTTGTTTCTTGTTTCTTTTGTTCATTCGGCTGGTTTGTGGCTGGCTTTTGGCTGGCTTGCTGTGCTGGTTTTTCATTCGTCTGTGGTTTTTTGAACGCTTGTTGCAACTTCTTTTCATCACCAGTTGTGATTGCTCCCATGTGATTCTTCACATTAATCCCAAGTTGCTGCGCCTTTTCCACAACGTCTTTACTAGGCTGATTTAATTCTTTTGCTAGTTCATAAATTCGTTTGTTGCTCATGCAATCACCTTCCTAACCTTCAATTAGCTCCTTGGTTTTCTTCGCAAAACCGTTATCTACGATTCCAAATACTTTGCGAGGCTTCCCAATCATCTGCGTGATTTCAGCTTCGGAAAATAGTTCAAAGCAAGGAACTTCATAATATGAACTCTTATCTTTCACTTTTTTCTTCGTATTCTCACTCGCATCATTTGCTACAAACACGATCTTTGCTTTCTGTTTACGAATGTCTGCAATGGTCAACTCCTCGCCGGTAATCAACTTACCAGCGCGCATCGCTAACCCAATGAGATTCATGGCTTTTTGCCGATTTCCTTCATTCATTTACCGAATAGCTCTTTTCGTGCTTTTTGATGGGTTACATAATCGAGTAACTCTTGGTAGAATTCATCTGTCAAAGTCGTTTCTAACGCCCGATCAAGAATCTTCTTATCCCAAGCTTGTTGTACTTCAGCTGGCTCAAGTGAGACATACGCACCACGGCCTGGCATTTTCCCAGTGGGATCAATCGATACTTCCCCTTCTTTGGAACGGGTAATTCGAATCATCTCTTTTTTGGGTTTCATTTCACCTGAAACCACAGATTTGCGTAAAGGAATCTTCCTTTGTTTCATCTCTTCGCCTCCTAAGCTAATTGTTAAGCATCTTGATCCGTATTTTCAACTGTTTCATCGTTGAAAGCAATCGTTTCATATTCATCATCTGTATAATCAGATTGAACGATCACTTCATCATGAGCGACTTCTTCAGAAGCTACTTCTTGATCTTGCGCTTGTTTTTCATAATATTCAGCCATATCTGATTCTGACTTGATATCGATTTTGTGATTTGTTAGTTTGGCAGCCAAACGTGCATTTTGTCCACGTTTACCAATCGCTAAGGATAATTGGTAATCTGGAACGACAACGGTACAAGCTTTAGGATTTTCTTCATCAAAAATCACATCGATCACTTGCGCTGGATTCAGAGCATTCGTGATAAATACCGCTGGATCTTCGTTCCACTCAACGATATCCATGTTTTCACCCTTTAATTCATTCACGATCGCTTGCACACGCTGGCCTTTTGGTCCAACACAAGTTCCAACTGCATCAATATTTTCATCATTTGAACGAACGGCTACTTTTGAGCGATCGCCCGCTTCTCTAGCAATGCTTACGATTTCAACGATCCCATCGTAAACTTCTGGCACTTCTTGTTCGAATAAACGGCGTAATAGATCTGGATGGCTACGGCTAACGAAGACTTGTGGACCTTTTGACGTATTTTCTACACGAGAAACGTACACTTTGATACGATCATGCGGTTGATAAAATTCATTAGGCATTTGATCTTGTTTCGATAAAACAGCTTCGATCTTTCCAAGATTTACATAGATATATCGTTTATCTTGACGTTCAACGATACCTTGCATAATGTCTTTTTCATACGCGCTGAACTCATTGTAAATGATGGTTCTTTCTGCTTCTCTGACACGTTGTAAAATAACTTGTTTTGCTGTTTGTGCAGCAATTCGTCCAAAGTCTTTTGGTGTCACTTCAAAACGGATGGTATCACCAATCTCATATGCCGGATTAATCAAAAGCGCATCTTTTAATGATACTTCTAATTGTGAATCCATTACTTCTTCAGTAACTTCTTTCACAGCATAGACGTGAATTTTCCCTTTCTTTTGATCAAATTCAACTTCAACATTTTGAGCTTGACCATAATGGCGTTTGTATGCAGAAACTAAAGCAGCTTCTAAAGCGTCGATCACGATTTCTTTTGAAATCCCTTTTTCAGCTTCTAATGCATCTAATGCGTTTAGCATTTCTTTACTCATTTTTCTGTTTCCTCTCCGTGATTAAAATTGGATCGCTAAGCGAGCTTTGGCAATATTTTTTCGGTCAAGAATTAATTCTTTTTCCCGTGTTTTTATGCGTATTTTCAATATCAGCTGTTCAGCATCAACTGATTGGAGAAATCCTTCATATTGTTTTTCTCCATCAACTGGTTGATAAAGAGAAACATGGATATATTCTCCAAGCGCTTTTTCGTAATCTTTCTCTTTTTTTAATGGGCGTTCTGCCCCTGGAGATGATACCTCTAGAAAATAAGCTTGTGGGATAGGATCTGGATCTGCTGCATCAAGTTTTTCGCTAAGTTTTTCGCTAACCCATGCACATTCTTCGATATCGATTCCGCCATCTTTGTCAATGAATACTCGTAAGAACCAACTTTTGCCTTCCTTCACAAATTCTACTTCGACAAGTTCAAAATTTTGTTCCTCTAAAATCGGAGTCACCATTGCTGTGACTGTTTCAACGACGCTACTCAAAAAGTTCGCCTCCTTAAAATTGCTTCCGTAATTCCATTAAAAAGAGTGAGCGAAAATTCCGCTCACTCACAGTTAGTATCATTACCTATAAATAACTATACCATATTTCATTTAAAATGACAAGCTTCCACGCTAACCCTTGATTAGAACATATCAAACAAGGAAAGTTGGTTTTCATCTGGAAGGTCTTTCAATACCCCGTTGTCGTTCATATACTCAATCAACGTTTTAGAAACTTTTCCTCGTGTAGCAAGATCTTCTTTTGATAAGAATGGTCCATCTTTTCGTGCTTCAACGATTTGTTTTGCAACGTTTGTTCCTAAACTTGGGACAGCTCTAAATGGTGCGATCAATGTGTCTCCTTCGATCACGAAGTTCACGGCATCTGATTTATATAGATCGATCATGCCAAAATGGAAGCCTCTTTCCAACATTTCATTCGCTAATTCAAGGACGGTCAACTGATTTTTCTCTTTGACTGAGGCATCCAAACCTTTATCTGTGATTTCTTTCATCGCTTGTTTTACCGCATCTTTCCCTTTACACATAGCCACAAGATTAAAATCATCCGCTCGAACTGAGAAATAGGCACAATAGTATAAAATAGGGAAATAGACTTTAAAATAAGCTACACGTAAGGCCATCAAAACGTAAGCCGCTGCATGGGCTTTTGGGAACATATATTTGATTTTAGAACAAGAATCAATGTACCAATCTGGAACATTGTTTTCTTTCATGGCGGATAGATAGGTTTCTCGTAATTCATCAGGGATCTTGTTCCATAGCCCTTTACGAACGGTTTCCATAATCTTAAAAGCCATCCCACTATCTAATCCAGCATGGATTAAGTAAACCATGATATCATCCCGACAACCAATTACTTCAGCCAAAGTTGCATCCCCACGTTTGATCAATTCTTCTGCATTGCCTAACCACACATCGGTCCCATGTGATAATCCAGAAATCTGTAAGAGTTCAGCAAAAGTCGTTGGATGTGTTTCTTCCAACATTCCCCGAACAAAGCGTGTCCCAAACTCTGGGATACCTAGTGTCCCTGTTTTAGAATAAATCTGTTCACTGGTAACGTTCAAGACATCTGGACCGGCAAAAATTCTCATTACTTCTGGATCGTCAGTTGGGATCGTTTGTGGATCGATTCCCGATAAATCCTGCAACATACGGATTACTGTCGGATCATCATGTCCCAGAATATCAAGCTTCAGTACATTATCATGGATAGAATGGAAATCAAAATGCGTTGTTTTCCATTCTGAATTTTGATCATCTGCTGGATATTGGATCGGTGTAAAATCATATACGTCCATGTAATCGGGAATAACGATGATCCCCCCTGGATGTTGTCCAGTCGTTCGCTTCACGCCAGTCGCACCTTTGGCTAATCGATCAACTTCAGCACTGCGAAATTGTAAATTATGATCTCGCTCATAACCTTTAACAAAGCCATAAGCTGTTTTATCGGCAACTGTACCGATTGTTCCTGCTCGATAAACATATTCTTCCCCAAACAAAACTTTCGTATAGTTGTGCGCTTCTGCTTGGTAATCACCTGAAAAGTTCAAATCGATATCTGGTACTTTGTCTCCATGGAACCCTAAGAACGTTTCAAAAGGAATATCATGGCCATCTTTATTTAATCGTGCGCCACATTTCGGACATTTTTTTTCAGGCATATCAAACCCCGAACCGTAAGTACCATCTTCAAAGAATTCTGAATACTGGCAATCAGGACAATAATAGTGAGGGGCTAATGGATTTACTTCAGTGATCCCAGTCATTGTCGCAACAAAACTAGAACCAACTGATCCACGTGAACCAACTAAATAACCATCTTCGTTACTTTTATGCACCAGTTTTTGCGCAATCAAATAGATCACAGAAAACCCATTCCCGTTGATCGAATTCAATTCTTTTTCTAATCGTTTTTCAATGATTTCTGGTAATGGATCACCGTACAACTGTTTAGCTCTGGTATAACTCAAATCAGAAATCTCTTCTTCAGATCCAGGAATTTTTGGCGTATACAAATCATCTTTCACCGGAATGACCTCTTCACAAAGGTCAGCAATCTTATTCGTATTGTCAACGACGATTTCTTTCGCTAGATCTTTTCCTAAAAAGTTAAAAGCAGTCAACATCTCATCTGTTGTTCTAAAATGCACATCAGGCAAACTATGTCGGTTCAACGGATTAGCCCCACCCATTGAATTAATCAAAATCTTCCGATAGATTGCATCTTCTTCATTAAGGTAATGCACATTCCCAGTAGCAACGACGATTTTGTCCAATGACTTTCCGATTTCAACTAGATTTTTGATGATTTCTTCTAAATCATGTTCATTTTTGACTAGTTCTTGCTCAAGCAATGGTGCATAGACCGCTTTTGGCATCACTTCAATATAATCATAAAATTTTGCTCGATTTCTAGCTTCTTCAATTCCTTTTTGCATCATTGCTTCGAAAATCTCACCTTTATCACAAGCAGAGCCAATGAAAAGATTCTCACGTAATTTCTTCAGTTGTGAACGAGGAATACGTGGGACACGTTCAAAATATTCCACATTCGACATCGAGATTAATTTGAATAAATCTTTTAATCCAGCTTGATTTTTCGCTAAGATCGTCACATGAAATGGCCTTGCTCGTTTATATGAATCGCCTTCTCCCACATGAGCATTGAGTTGATCATGGTAGAGCATCTCATGGTTTTCCATTGCTTCTTTAACGAAAATCCATGCTAAATGACCTGTCGCTTCAGCATCGTAAATCGCTCGGTGATGCTGTTCAAGACTGACACCAAATTTTTTAGATAACACACCTAGACCAAATCGTTTAAATTGAGGATACAGATATCTGGCTAATTCCAGCGTATCGATGACTGGATTCGTCGCCTCTGGGATTCCATATTTTGCATAACTTGTATTCAAGAATCCCATATCAAACGCGGCATTATGGGCGACCAGAATCGAATCTTTTGAAAACTCGAGAAACAAACGTAGGACTTCTTCTTCTGATTTAGATCCTCGTACCATTTCATCTGTGATCCCAGTTAGATCAATCGTTGTGCGGGAAAGTGGGTGTCCGGGATCAATAAATTCATCAAAGCTTTCAATGACATTCCCTTTATACATCTTGACCGCAGCTAATTCGATGATCGTATCATAAACAGCAGATAGTCCAGTGGTTTCCACGTCAAATACGACATATGTTCCTTCATTCAAAGAAACATGTTCATCATTGTAAGCAATCGGCACACCATCATCTACGACATTGGCTTCAACCCCATAAAGAATTTTCACGCCTGCTTTTTTACCGGCACTATGCGCTTCAGGAAATGCTTGTGCCCCTCCATGATCCGTGATCGCAATCGCTTTGTGTCCCCATTTTCCAGCTTGAGCTACAAGGTCAGAGATACTATTGGTTGCATCCATCGTACTCATATTACTATGAACATGTAATTCCACTCGTTTCTCATCGTCAGGAGCATAGTCTTTACGAGGTGCATGCTTCACCTCAATGATATCTTGTGCATTCATCACCAGGTCTCGCACAAATGTATCTTCTTGGATACTTCCTCTAACTTTTAACCAGCTTCCTACGCTGATTGCATCAAAGATTTGTTCATCTTTTTCATTATTTGAAAATTTCTTAACAATAAAAGAAGAAGTATAATCGGTGATTTTTAACGTTAGAATCTTACGTTTTGAACGTAGCTCACGCACTTCTTTATCAAATACATAGCCTTCCAAGGTCACACGACGTTCTTCTTCAACGATATTGATCATTGGTATTGTCGGTTCATCTGCTGGAATATTACGACCTAACTGGATCGGTCCATCTAGTACAGGAAGTTGCTCTTTTCTTTCTTTTTTCTTTTGTTCATGGACAATCAAACTTTCCGCAGCTTGCTTCATGAACGCTTCTGCTTGTTCTTGCTTCCGCTCTTCAAACAGTTTTAGCACACGTTCTGCTTGTTCTTCATCAATTTCAGGTTCGATACGAAATTTAGGGAACCCGTAGCTGACAAACAGCGTTTCAACTAAAGGTAGATATTGTTGCTTTAAATAATTAATAGCGCCATTACTATCGACTGGCAAGACAATTTTCTTTTCCTTCAATATAGGGACTTGTGTTTTTAAAACTTGTTGAGCCAACGGCGTATCGCATTGTTGGCTTTCTAAAGCTTGTGCCCAATAATCTTGTAATAATTTTTCATCAAACTGCTGATCATCAGCTTTGATAGTTAATCTGATCTGTGCAATATCTTTAAATGCCAGTGTCAAATTTTGGAGCAATGATCGATAAAGCATGATCGGTAAAATTTGAGTAAAGTGTAGGGTAAACTCCCACAATCTTGATTTGCGGTGAACCACTACACGCTCCATTTCGCCAGCAGAGATTAGTGGATGATTTTTTTCCACTTCTTCTAGTTGGATTTGTTCCAACAATTTTTCAAATAACTCTCGTTTTTCTGACAAAACCATACGCCCTTTCTGACGAGGACAAATCAATGCTATTTCATTTGAACCTCTTCTTCTTTCAGTACTATTTAGTATACCCGTTTTTACATGGATTTACATTAAAAAAACGACAAAGAATTTTCTTTCTCGTTCTAAATCGTTGATTACTTAGCTAAATGAATCCTCACAACGTAAGCTGATTGGTACTCCTTGCTCTTGCAACGTAGTAACATGCAGTTCGCCCCAATCACATAACGCATCTAACACACTACTTAATGTTTGACCATATTCACTTAAGGAATAAACAACTTTTGGTGGAACCTGATGATATGAGGTTCGTACAACAATACCGTCTGCTTCTAATTCACGCAATTGTTGAGTCAACATCTTTTGGCTAAGATTAGGAATTTTTCGTTTTAAGTCGCTGGGACGAAGCGGACTGTGACGCAGGTTGCATAAAATAATCGGTTTCCATTTCCCACCGATAACATCCATCGTGGCTTCTACACCAATATTATACGTTTTTTCAATCATATTTCCCTCCTAAAATCCTTTTACTATCCAATAGTTACTTTTTAGACACTATAGCACAATAAAGTAGGTACTATCTATTAGAGCCTATCTAGTATACATTATATCTATTGAAAATTAAAGGAGGAGTATAGATGATCCATTCATTGAATGATCGAATCATGTTAAATAACCAAATAGAAATTCCAGGGATAGGACTTGGTGTCTTTCAAATCCCTGATACCCAAACTGCTGAAGTAGTCAAAGAAGGCATTGTAAAGGGCTATCGGTTGATTGATACTGCTCAAATATATGATAATGAAATTGGTACAGGAATCGGAATCAAAGAAGGGCTGAAAGCTGCTGGAATTTCTCGAGAAGAACTATTCGTAACCTCCAAAGTCTGGAACGATCATTTAACCTATGACGAAACAATCCAAGCTTTTGAAACCAGTTTAGCACGTCTAGGACTAGACTATCTAGATCTTTATTTAATCCATTGGCCTGGCGAAGATGCATTTTTAGAGTCATGGCGTGCTTTGGAAAAATTATATCAAGCGGGGAAAATCAAAGCGATTGGTGTTAGCAATTTTCAAATCACTCATTTAGAAAAATTATTGACACATGCGAATGTCATTCCCGTTCTCAACCAAGTGGAACTACATCCAAAGTTATCTCAAACTGAACTACGCAATTTCTGCGCAAAACATGCAATAAAGATCCAAGCGTGGTCCCCTTTGATGCAAGGGAAACTATTGAATCACCCAACTATAGTAGAGATTGCTGAAGCGCATCATATTACTCCAGCCCAAGTAATCTTACGTTGGGATGTCCAGCAAGACATCTTATTAGTGGTCAAGTCAGTTAAGCCCGAACGAATGAAAAGTAATGCTGACATTTTTGATTTCGTTCTTTCTGAAGATGAAATGACGGTTTTGAATGCACTGAACGAGCATTTTCGGGTAGGACCAAATCCTGATACATTCGATTTTAAATAAAGGAGGAAGATGTAAGATGGAACTAGGTTTATCTCATAAGGTTGCGTTAGTCACTGGCTCAACAAAAGGCATCGGAAAGGCCATTGCGATTGAATTGGCAAAAGAAGGTGCAGATGTCATCATCAATGGTCGTCACGCGCCGCTTGTTGATCAAGTGGTCACTGAATTAAAAGAAAAATTCCCCCAAACTAACCCTCAGCGTGCGCCATTTGATTTAGCAGATCCAGAAGCACGGCAAGAACTGTTTACGCAATTTCCTACAGTAGATATTTTGATCAATAATATGGGGATTTTTGAACCGATGGATTATTTAGCTATCACAGATGATATTTGGGAACATTTTTTCCATGTCAATGTTCTTGCTGGAAATGCATTAGCCAAAAATTATTTACCTAAAATGTTGAAGCAAGATTTTGGTCGTATCCTTTTTATTGCGAGTGAAGAAGCAGTGATGCCTTCAGGTGAAATGGCTCAATACAGTATGACCAAAACGATGAATCTTTCTTTAGCAAAAAGTTTATCCAAATTGACTGTTGGCTCTCAAGTGACCGTCAACACGATCATGCCTGGCTCCACCTTGACAGAGGGCGTTCAAGAAATGTTAACAACAATGTACGCAGACAGCCAATTGCCTGAATATGAATGGGAACAAGATTTTATGAAAAATCATCGTCCACTCTCACAGATCCAACGCTTGATCCGACCAGAAGAAATCGGGCGATTTGTTACATTTGTTTCTAGCCCCTATGCAACTTCTTTTTCTGGCGCTGCCTTGCGACTTGATGGAGGATTGGTGCCAACGATTTATTAAGAACGATTTTGTAACACAAATCAATTTCTTCTTACTAAAGAGCCAGTATGATTTTTCATTCGAACAAATGTGAGAAACAAAAAACGAAGGATACCGAGCCAAAACTTGCCTCAGTCTCATTAGAAAAAAGACAAGCCCAACTATTTGTTAGGCTTGTCTTTCATTTCAAGCAAGAATTTTCTTTCTTGACTGTATTTTATTGATTTAAAAGAATGGGTAACGTATTTGCTAGCTCTTCTTTGCGAACTTCAACCATTTCCCCAGTTTTCTTAATTTTGACTTCAACGATACCATCCACCGCTTTTTTACCTACTGTAATTCTAATTGGACAGCCAATTAAGTCAGAATCTGCAAATTTCACACCTGCACGCTCATTACGATCGTCAACGAGTACTTGATAACCAGCAGCCAACATCGTTTGTTCAACTTCTTCGGTTAAGTTCGTTTGGTTTTCGTCTTTTAGATTCATTTGAACAACATGTAAATCAAAAGGCGCGATTCCTTTAGGCCAGTTAATGCCATTTTCATCTGAATTTTGTTCAACGATTGCTGAAAGCAGACGACTTACGCCAATTCCGTAACAACCCATAATGACAAATTTTTCACGTCCATTTTCATCTAATACGGTTGCGCCCATTGATTCACTATAGCGTGTGCCTAATTTAAAGATATGTCCGATTTCGATTCCACGTGTAAATGCCAATACACCATTATTATCAGGTGATGGATCTCCTTCTTGAACAAAGCGAAGGTCTTCATATGAGATCACTTCAAAATCTCGTTCTGGGTTGACATTCACATAATGGAACCCAGTTTCATTCGCTCCAGTAATAGCGTTCGCTAAGTCTTGGACATGACGATCAGCGTAGACTTTTACTTCTTCTGCTACACCGATTGGACCAACAGAGCCGAAATCTGCTCCTAGGTATTTTTGAGCATCTTCTTCTGTTGCTTCTTCTAAGAAATCAACCGCTAAAAAGTTTTTCAGTTTCACATCATTGACATCGTGATCCCCACGTACTAATACCAATACTGGGTTTTCGTCTGCCATAAATAAAACAGATTTGATGATTTTTTGTGGCTCAGTTTCAAAGAAGTTCGCTACTTCTTCAATCGTTTTTACATCTGGTGTCGCAATTTTTTCTAATTCAAGTTGTGTTTCATGTGATTTTTTAGGGACATAATAACTTGTCGCCATTTCTAAGTTAGCGGCATAATCGCTTTCTGTTGAGTAACAGATCGTATCTTCACCGATTTCTGAGATCGCCATGAATTCTTTTGAATCTTTACCACCCATTGCGCCACCATCACCAATGATTGCTCGGAAATCTAACCCACAACGTTTGAAAATCTCAGTATATGCTTTTTCATAATCTTTATACGCTTCATCTAAACTTTCTTCTGATGAATGGAAAGAGTAAGCATCTTTCATAATAAATTCTCTGCCACGTAATAACCCAAACCGTGGACGTTTTTCATCACGATATTTTGTCTGGATTTGGTAAAGGTTCAACGGCAATTTTTTATAGGAATTGACTTCATTGCGAATCAATTCAGTAAATGTTTCTTCATGAGTTGGACCTAAGATCATTTTGCGATCATTACGATCATTGAGACGATATAAATTGGGGCCGTAAGTTTCATAACGACCAGATTCTTCCCACAATTCCGCAGGTAAGAGAGCTGGCATCAACATTTCGACAGCGCCAATCTTTTCAAATTCTTCACGCATGATCGTTTTTAATTTTTCCAATACACGATTAGCAAGAGGCAAATAAGAATAAATACCAGCTGAAACTTGGCGAATATACCCTGCTCTTAATAAAATTTGATGACTTAGTACTTCTGCATCATTTGGAACTTCTCGTAATGTTGGAATCAACATTTTTGATTGTCTCATTCTATATACTCCTTCATTTCTCATATAATCATTTATCGTTTGTAATTATACCCTATTTATAAACTTTTTCTAGAAAAAGAATCGTTGGATATCATTCCATGTGACTAATACCATTAAAAGCATCAATAAACCGAAGCCTGCTAATGTGATAAAGCCTTCTTTTTCTTGGCTGATTGGTTTTCCACGAATCCCTTCCACGACGTTCAAGACAAGCTTTCCTCCGTCAAGCGCTGGAATTGGTAATAAGTTAACGATTCCCAAATTCATCGAAAGAATGGCCATCAAGCTAATGACCGTTAATATTCCTTGATCTGCAGCTTCTGAAGATAATTGGAACATCATTACAGGACCGCCCAATTTATTTAAACTAAAGTTTGTAAATAATGAGCCTAGTGCTTTAAAAATTTCTAATGAACTACTGAAAGCTTGTTGTGTTCCTCCAATGATTTTGTCAAAAAATCCCGTTTTCATTGGTGCTTTGATTCCTAATTGCCCATATTTTTTTCCATTCGATTCTACCACGCCTGGTGTTACTGAAAGGGTTTGTTTCTGACCATTGCGCTCGACTTCAACATTGAGTTTTTTCCCAGGATTCTCGGTGATCGTAGCCGTTAGATCTCCCCAAGAATGAATGGCATTACCATTGATCTCCAAGATTTTATCATTTTCTTTTAAACCAGCAGTTTGTGCTGCACCATTAGGTAAGACTTCGCCAATTTGATTCGTGTTAGTGACTTGAACTCCGCCATGCATAAAAGCAAGCAGAATAAATAACAAAATAGCTAACAAGAAATTATTCATTGGTCCTGCGAAATTCGTCAACATCCGTTGCCATAATTTGGCTGATTGGAACTGCACGTCTTTTGGAGCGATTCGAAGTTCTGTGCCATCGGCTTCAATGATCGAAGCATCATGCGCGACAGAATAAGTCACTTCTTGTTCTTCCTCGCCATTGACATAGCCAGTAATCGTTAATTCTTCTTCAAGATCATAACGAATCAATTCCATCGGGATACTATTTGTAAGCTGTACTTTTTTACTTAAATTGATTTTCTCTACGATACCATCAGAATTTAATAAAAGAGATAACGGCATTCCCGGAGCCATCTCTGTTTCATCGTCCCCGTTTCCTGCCATCCTCACATAACCTCCGATTGGCAATAAACGTAGTGTATAGGTAGTTCCGTCCTTAGCTTGATGCCCATAAATTTTGGGTCCCATACCAATTGCAAACTCTCGAACGAGAATTCCTGATCGTTTCGCAAAGAAGAAGTGTCCAAATTCATGAACAATGACCAAAATGCCAAAAACAATAATAAATGTAATAATTGTTTTCATTTTACATTCTCCTTTACTTTTTTTTAGGTTAAATAAAACATCTTAATTTTACCATATTAATAGCTATTCACCAATAGCCCTAGTTTTTTTAAAGAAAAGAGGTGGCGCTGGAAATAATCAATTTTTAGAAATAAGCCGAATAATCCAAAACTATTTTTCTTCTGGATTATTCGGCTTATTTTCTGAACGAACAACTTCTAAGACACCACGTATTCTTTTTTGAGTAAGATGTGAACATAAAGCTCGCATATTGATTTGAAAAAAGATAATGCTTCATTCCCATACCCATATTTAGTTAACAACTCATTGACATCCTATTAAACTATTGTTATTTATAAATGAGTAGACGATTAGGCAAGTGCTCATTCAAGTCTTTGATGATCACTAAATCAATCCAAATAAATGCATGATTGGAAAGACAAAAAGCAAACTATCAAAACGATCTAGTATCCCGCCATGCCCTGGTAAGATATTCCCAGAATCTTTGACATCGTAGTGACGTTTGATCGAAGATTCAACGAGATCACCAAATTGTCCCACGATCGATAAGAGCATCGTTACAAGGAGCATGAAGAACAGCCCATGTCCAAATAATTCTTTGGCTGGATAGAACAAGAAGTACAACAAAGCAACGACTAATGCACTAGCAATACCACCTAATGCTCCTTCGATTGTTTTATTTGGTGAAACATCTGGACTTAACTTATGTTTTCCGTATTGTCTTCCAACCATATAAGCACCGATATCAGTTGCCCAAACGACAAATAATCCAAAGAGCAAGACTGCCAAACCTTCTGTTCTTGCATTGACGAAATTTTGAAATCCAATACCTACATATAAACTAGTAATTACCGGGAACCCCGCTTCATCAATCGTATAGGTATTCTTTGAAATAACTGATGTCCCTAACAAGATCATGACGATCAAGTAAAAGAGCATAAACGTGCTTGTCTTCTCCGGTAAAAAGAAAAACCAACGTTCTTTTGGTAGAACTAAAATAACTGCTCCAATCGCTGATAATATTCCTTCAAAACTTAACAACGTCAAGCCCTTCATACGGAATAACTCATAGACACCGACGACTGCTAACAAAGCTGCTACAAATTCGATTGTGATTCCACCGATCCATATAATTGGTATAAATAGGACCAGGGCAATAGCAGCTGTGATCACTCGTTGCTTCATGACTGATCTCCTTCTTTCTCTGTTTTCTTCACGCCACCGAAACGACGGTCTCTGTTTTGAAATGCTGCGATTGCTTCTTCTAGATGCGCCCCATCAAAATCAGGCCACAAAGCTTTTGTGAAATACAATTCGCTGTATGCAAGTTGCCAAAGCAAGAAGTTACTAATTCTTTCTTCCCCACTTGTTCGAATAACCAATTCAGGATCCCGCCATTCGGTTGGCAAAAAACCAGTCATGAGATGATCTGCAATCAGTTCTTCGTCAATAGCTTCAATCGCAGTTTCTTCATTTTTGACTTCTTCAGCAATTTTTTTGACTGCTGTCACAATCTCTGCTCTGCTTCCATAATTCAAAGCAAAGTTAAGGATCATTCCAGTATTATCTTTTGTTTGCTCAATTGCTCGACGAACAGCATCTTGTGTATGTTCAGGTAATACTTCTTCATAGCCCATGACACGAACCTGAACGTTTTCTTTGATCAATTCTGGAACAAATGTATCAAAAAAATCCACTGGAAGTTGCATCAAAAAACGGACTTCATCTTTTGGTCGTTTCCAATTTTCTGTTGAAAAAGCATAGAGGGTTAAAACTTTCACACCTAAACGAGAAGCTTGTTTGGTTACTTTTTTAACTGTCTCCATCCCTTCTTTATGCCCAGCAACTCGAGGTAAACGTCGATTTTGGGCCCAACGACCATTTCCGTCCATAATGATTGCGATATGCTGAGGAATGGGACCTTCAGCCGCAAAATGAAAATCACTTTTTTCTTGAATATACTTGTTTTTTTGCGGAAAAAAACGTAACATTCTTTTTCCTCCTATACTTAAAAGTTACCACTATCTTTAGTATTATATCAATTTATCACGTGATTTCCTATGCTGGATTACTTTTTTTAGTTATTTCTACGACTTTTTTCTTATTTTTTAACTTTTGCTATAAAAAAAGCCTAGGACAAGAAATCGTCCAAGGCTTTTTAGTAGGTGTAAAAATACATAAACGGCATTGATAAAAGACTGATTCTACCAAGCTTTATGATTAAACTTCCAGTAATTCTTGTTCTTTGTCACTAGCGATTTTATCTACTTCTTTGATGCTTTCATCGGTTAGTTTTTGTACTTCTTTTTCTAATCCACGTAGATCATCTTCTGTGATATCGCCATTTTTTTGTTGTTTTTTGTATTCATCAATTGCATCACGACGAATGTTACGAACAGCGATTTTTGCATTTTCTGCTTCTTTTTTTACATCTTTTGCTAATTCTTTACGACGTTCTTCAGTTAATTGAGGAATAATTAAACGAATGACATTCCCATCATTGGTTGGACTGATTCCAATATCACTTGCCATAATTGCTTTTTCAACATCTTGTAAAATGCTCTTATCAAATGGAGTGATCATTAAAACACGTGCTTCCGGGATTTGGATTGAAGCCATTTGGTTCAAAGGTGTTGGTGCACCATAATAATTAACTGTGATTCGATCAAGTAAACTTGCATTGGCACGTCCTGCACGAATTTGTCCAAGCTCACGTTGTAAATTTTGTGCTGCTTTTTGCATCTTTTCTTTTGCTTCTGTCATAATTGCATCTGCCATTTTTTATTTCCCCCTTACAGTTGTTCCGATATTTTCGCCTAAGATTGCACGACGGATATTTCCATGTTCATTTAAATTAAAGACAAGCAATGGGATGTCATTGTCCATGCTTAGTGAGCTAGCGGTAGAGTCCATTACTTGCAACCCTTTTGCAATCACTTCTAAATGAGTCAATTCTTCAAATTTCACAGCATTTGAATCTAATTTTGGATCAGCTGAATAAACACCATCAACATTGTTTTTAGCCATTAAAATAACATCAGCGCCAATCTCAGCTGCGCGTAATGCTGCAGTAGTGTCTGTTGAAAAGTATGGATTCCCAGTTCCACCTGCAAAAATCACGATTCGGCCTTTTTCTAAATGACGTTCTGCTTTTCTGCGAATATATGGTTCAGCAATTTGTCGCATTTCGATTGATGTTTGGACACGTGTTGGCACACCAACATTTTCCAAAGTATCTTGCAACGCTAAAGCATTCATTACAGTTGCCAGCATCCCCATGTAATCAGCTTGAGCACGTTCCATTCCCATCTGAGCACCGATTTGTCCGCGCCAAATATTGCCGCCGCCTACCACGATTGCCATTTCAACGCCTAATTCGTGCACTTCTTTGATTTCTTGGATGATTTCTTTAATAACAGGCGGTTTGATTCCAAAGCCTTCATTCCCAGCTAAAGCTTCTCCACTTAATTTTAAGACAACACGCTGATATTTCGGTGTGACCATGTTCATTCCTCCAATATTTTCTATTGCTATTTTACCATATTCAGGTAATTTAGCCACTAAAAGTCTAACCATTTGTACCTATGCCTAAAAAAAAGAGCTGTGACATACGTCGCTGCTCCTTTTTAATTCCAAATAAGCATACTATCTAATGTTGATCCAACATTTAAAAAGTGACTCGCAAAATGAATCAACATTAGATAACATATACTCGATTTTCAGAATTATTTTTTCACTTGGTTCATAACTTCTTCAACAAAGTTGTCTTCGCGTTTTTCGATTCCTTCGCCAACTTCAAAGCGTACAAAAGTTTTCACTGTAGCACCTTTAGAAGCAACATATTTTTCAACAGTCATATCAGGATCTTTAACGAATGGTTGGTCAACCAAAGCGATTTCTGCTTTAAATTTCTTCAAGCGTCCTTCTACCATTTTTTCAACGATATTAGCAGGCTTACCTTCGTTTAAAGCTTGTTCTGTAAGAACAGTTTTTTCATGTTCTAATTCAGCTTCAGGAATTTGAGTTTCGTTTACATAGCGAGGATTGATTGCAGCTACGTGCATAGCAACGTCTCTTGCTACAGATTCATCAGTTGTTCCATCTAAAACAGTCAATACAGCGATACGTCCGCCCATGTGTAAGTAACCACCGAAAGCAGCGTTATCTTCTTTTTCAACTACTTCAAAACGACGGAAGCTGATTTTTTCTCCGATTACTTGTGTTGCTTCGATCAAGTCAGATTCGATCGTACCTTTTTCTGTTTTGATCTTCATTGCAGCTTCCATGTCTGCAGGTTTGTTTTCCGCAACAAGTTCAGCGATTTCTTTCACTAGATCTTGGAACATTTCGTTTTTAGAAACAAAGTCTGTTTCTGAGTTAACTTCAACGATTGCTGCAGTATTTCCTTTGATTGCTACTGAAGCTAATCCTTCAGCTGCAATACGATCATTTTTCTTAGCTGCTTTAGCCATTCCTTTTTCACGTAAAAGATCTACTGCTTTTTCCATATCGCCTTCTACTTCAACTAATGCTTTTTTCGCATCCATCATACCTACGCCTGTCATTTCGCGTAGTTCTTTTACCATTTTAGCTGTTACATCTGCCATTATTGTATCCTCCTATAGTTTCTTTTTAAAAAAAGCTGTTTCAAAGGAGAGTGAGGCTTGTCGCCTAGCCTTTGAAACAGCTCCATCATTTAAAAATTATTCTGCTGAAGTGTTGTCGCCTTCTACAACGTCAACGATTTCTTCGATTGAAGTAGCATTGTTTTCTACTACAAAGTCTTCTTCAACTACTTGGTCTTCCCCTTGGTTACCTTCGATAAATGCATCAGCCATTTTTGAAGTAATCAATTTAACGGCACGGATTGCATCGTCATTTGAAGGGATAACTACGTCGATTTCGTCTGGGTCGCAGTTTGTATCAACCATAGCTACGATTGGGATATTTAATTTATGCGCTTCTTGAACAGCAATGCGCTCTTTACGTGGGTCAACGATGTACATTACATCTGGAATTCTTGGCATATCAGCGATACCACCCAAGAATTTTTCAAGACGTTCACGTTGTTTGTTCAAACCAGCAACTTCTTTTTTAGGTAGAACTTCAAAAGTTCCATCTTCTTCCATTGCATTGATTTGTTTCAAACGGCTGATACGTTTTTGGATTGTATCCCAGTTAGTCAATGTTCCACCTAACCAACGATGGTTTACAAAGTATTGTCCAGCACGTGTTGCTTCATCTTTGATTGCTTCTTGTGCTTGTTTTTTCGTACCTACGAATAAAGCTACGCCGCCTTCTTCTGCAACGCTCTTCATGTAGTCATAAGCTGCATCTACTAACTTAACAGTTTTTTGTAAGTCGATGATGTAGATTCCGTTTCTTTCTGTGAAGATATATTTCTTCATTTTTGGGTTCCAGCGACGAGTTTGGTGACCAAAATGTACGCCGGCTTCTAGTAATTGTTTCATTGAAATTACTGCCATTTTTGTTTCCTCCGATTTGGTTTTTATTTTTCCTCTCCCTGTCTTTCACCTCGCTGACAAACTTTTTCAAGCACCTATCAACGATCCAACAGGAATGTGGATTTGTTGATGCAAAAAGCATCTTTAAACATTATACAAGTAACCTACCTGTATAGCAATAGCTAAGGTGACATTCTTGCTCAACATTCAATATTTTACCTGACTTGCTAGTAAATATCAAGAGAAATCTCTAGTTGCCTCTGCATTTATTCTCATCTTTTATGCTTTACTCTCTCATTAACAAATGATCATAATTCCTAGAGTTATCTCATAAATCAGAATAATATTGGGCAACTCGATTTTTTTTTGATATGATACATGTGAAATCTTTCGTAAAGGAGAAAGAATATGCGTAAATCTGAGCGACATTTACTTATTAAACAAGTGATCGGGGAATTTACGATCCGTACACAAGAAGAACTCTTGGCCAAACTGGAGAATTATGGTGTAACAGCGACACAAGCTACGATTTCCAGAGATATTCGTGACTTAAAAATCGTAAAAGTACCAGATGAAAATGGCGTTTCCCATTTTGTTCTTTTTCAAGGAAAAAAAGGACTCGAAGCAAAAACAGATGATGAAAAACGGTTAGTCCAAATGATCGAAGACATCGTGTTAAAAGTGGAACGGGTCCATTTTCTGACGGTCGTCCATACCTTACCAGACAACGCACATCTTTTCGCTGCCGTTTTAGACGATATCAAACCACCTCATATCGTCAGTACGATTGCCGGGTTCGATACAACCATTATCATTTCCAAAGATGAAGAAGAAGCAAAATTGGTGGAAGCCTTCTTACATGCTCCCAAAGAAACAACACTTTTTTAAGCCAACTAAATTTAATCAACGCAGCATGAATCAATGAATGGATGATATCTGTCCCAATCACTTCTATATAAAATAAACCGCCCCTCACGAAAGCTACTATTATAAGTAAGCCTTTCGTAAGGGACGGTTTATTTGTGTACGTTACTTTTCTTACATTTTATCTGGTGCGTGTAAGCCAAGCAAACGTAAATCTTCTTTTAACAAGACTGTTACAGCATAAACTAATGCTAAACGCGCTTCTTTTTGGTCATCTTCAACTAAAATTTTAGTATGTGCATAATATTTATTAAATGCTTGGGCTAACTTGATTGCATGTTTCGCAATAATAGACGGTTCGTATTTTTCACCTGCTTGTAAAACAGTTTCTGGGTATTTTTGAATCAATTTTACAACTTCCCAGCTGTTTTCATCATTCAAGGCGTATTCTTGATCTGTCGATGGCGTAAAATCGGCTTTTGCTAACAAGCTGACAGCACGAGCATGTGTATATTGTACATAAGGTCCTGTTTCACCTTCGAAACGTACAACTTCTTCTAAATTAAAGTCAAATGTATTTAGGCGATCGTTTTTTAAATCATGGAAGATAACTGCGCCAACACCGACTTGTTTAGCTACCACATCTTTATTTTCTAAATCAGGATTTTTCTCACTGATCTGTTCTTTAGCAGAGTCAATGGCTTCATTTAGCACTTCTTCAAGTAAAACAATTTTCCCTTTACGTGTTGATAGTTTTTTACCACCTTGAGTAATCAATCCGAATGGGATGTGATGCATATCATCTGACCAATCAAAGCCTAATTCTTTAAGAACAGCTTTCAATTGTTTGAAGTGATAACTTTGTTCGTTTCCGACAACATACAATGATTGTTTAAAATCATAGGTGCGTTTGCGGTAAAGAGCTGCTGCTAAATCACGAGTGATATAAAGTGTTGCACCATCTGATTTCTTGATCAACGCTGGGTTCAAATCATAAGCTGATAAGTCAACGATTTCAGCACCTTTATCTGCTTGCAATAAATGTTTTTCTTCTAAAAGTTCTACGATTTCATCCATTTTATCGTTATAGAAAGCTTCACCATTTAAAGAATCAAAACGAACTTCTAATAGATCGTAGATTTTATTGAACTCTTTCATAGATTCGTCGCGGAACCATTGCCATAATTCAATGGCTTCTTTGTCGCCTTCCTCCAAACGTTTAAACCATGAACGTGCTTCATCATTCAATTCTGGTTCTGTTTCAGCCACTTCATGGAATTGAACATACAGACGCAACAATTCATTGATTGGTTCAGAACGTACTGCTTCTTCTGAACCCCATTTTTTATAAGCCACAATCAGTTTCCCAAACTGTGTGCCCCAATCTCCTAAATGATTGATACGAATCGGGTTGTAGCCTAATTTTTCCATGATAAATCCGATGGAGTTCCCGATAACTGTAGAACGCAAATGCCCCATTGAAATCGGCTTTGCAATATTAGGAGAAGACATATCGATTGGTACGTTTCCGTTATTTCCGATGGAGCTGTCGCCATAATGTTCTTTTTCTTTCACGACAGAAGCCAAAACTTCTTTACTGATCATCGCTTTATTCATAAAGAAGTTTAAGTAAGGACCAACCACTTCGATTTTTTCAAAGTTTGTTGAATCGATTTTTTCTGCTAGGTCAGCTGCAATTTGTTGAGGGGCTTTTCGATAGATTTTCGCTAATGAAAAGGCAGGAAAGGCTACATCCCCATGGTCTGCAGATTTTGGATTTTCTAATAGTTTTTCTACTTGTTCCATTGTAAGATCGTCTTTGACAACGTCATAGATCGCTTTTGATACAATATCTTTGTTATTCATTTACATTCCTCCTATAAATACTTTTGTTTGCTGAAAACAAAAAAATCTCTAGTGATCATAGATAACTATGATCACTAGAGACGAGATATCCCGCGGTACCACTCCAGTTGTCCTATTTGCTAGGACCAGCTTCATCTGATATCGGTTGATAGCCGTCTGTCTTAGACAGAGTTCTCCAAGTGCGCTTCATTGTATCCTCTCGTTTGGCTTTCACCACACCCAAACTCGCTTTGATCAAGTAAATACAATTACTCTCTTGTTCAACAAACTATGAAATTATTATATTAATTGAATTATAGCAGAAAAAAAAACTGCTGGCTAGGGATTTCTTATAAAAAATGTCCAGAAGGTCTAAAGGAGAAGAAATACCAACTGGACACTTTTTAACATAGTTCATTTCCTAAGAAAAAGAATTCTTAGTTATCCGCTACGATGATCGTTCCTTCTTCAGATGCGAGAAGGTTCTCGATATTTTCTAAAGAAGTAATAATCGCTTTAGCTTTTGGTTTTGCCTCAACAAAGGCAATTGCCGCTTCGACTTTTGGCAGCATACTTCCTGGTGCAAATTGATTTTCATCAATGTATTGCTTCATTTCTGAAACTGAAACAGTTTCTAGTTTCTTTTGATCTGGTTTTTGATAATTTACATAAACATTATCTACTCCAGTTAAAACGATCAATAGATCTGCATCGATGATTTCCGCTAATTTTTCAGAAGCAAAATCTTTATCGATGACCGCTTCTCTACCTTCTAAACCAGTTGCCGTTTCCACAACAGGAATTCCACCACCACCAACAGAGACTGTAATCACGCCTTGTTCTACTAGCGTTTCAATCACTCGTGCTTCTTTAATTGAAATTGGTTTAGGAGAAGCCACTACTTTACGCCAGCCACGACCAGCATCTTCTTTAAAGGTTACTGTTGAATCAGCTTTCATTTGTTCATTGGCTTCTTCTTCGGTATAGAATGGTCCTACTGGTTTGCTTGGGTTTTTAAATGATGGATCGTTTTCATCAACGATGACTTGCGTAACAAGTGAAACCACATCTTTATCAATGCCTTTTTCTTTCAACACTTCACCCATTGCATTTTGTAACCAGTACCCAATTGATCCTTCTGTCATTGCAACACAAGTATCTAAAGGCATCGCTGGTGTCTTTTCTGAGTCAGCTGCTTGTTGTTGGATCAGCAAATTCCCTACTTGTGGTCCATTCCCGTGAGAAATGATCAACTCATCCCCTTGTTCAATGAATTTTACTAAGTATTTTGCTGTTTCCATCAATGCCTCTTGTTGTGCTTTTGCACTTGCATCTGTTGATAAAATCGCATTACCACCTAATGCGACAACTACTTTACGATTTGCCATATTTGTCTTCCTTTCTCCAGAGAGTTCTGAATTTTCTCAATGACAAAACAAGCCAGCCCATGATGAGGTCCATTAAAGCTGACTCGTTTTGTTCTTGAGATGAATGTGATTAACCGTTACACACGAGGAATAAACAAGTTACCAAGTGTTGCTGCCATGATCGCTTTGATTGAGTGCATGCGGTTTTCTGCTTGGTCGAATTGACGTGCATATTTACTGCGGAAGACTTCATCAGTAACTTCCATCTCAGTAATGCCGAAGCGTTCTTTCATTTGTTCACCATAGATTGTGTTAGTATCATGGAATGCTGGTAAGCAATGTAAGAAAATCAAACGGTCAGTATTGTGCGTTTTTTCGATCATTTCCATGTTGATTTGGTAAGGTTTCAACAATTTGATTCGTTCTTCAAATTTATCTTCTTCACCCATTGATACCCAAACATCTGAATAAAGTACGTCAGCACCGTCAACACCTTTATCCACGTCATCAGTGATCATTAATTGTGCACCAGATTTAGCAGCAAATTCTTCTGCCATTTTGACGATTTCTTCTTCTGGTTGTAATTCTTTTGGTGCTACGATACGCATGTTTGCACCTAAAATAGCCCCAGTCACAAGTAAAGAGTTCGCCATGTTGTTACGTCCGTCACCACAATATGCCACTGTGATTCCTTCAACTGTTCCAAAGTTTTCTTGGATTGTTAAGAAATCTGCGATCATTTGTGTTGGATGCCATTCGTCTGTTAAACCATTCCATACTGGAACACCAGAAAATTCTGCTAGTTCTTCCACCATTTTTTGGCTAAAGCCGCGGAACTCAATTCCGTCAAACATTCGACCTAATACTTTAGCTGTATCTTCTGTTGATTCTTTTTTACCTAATTGGATATCATTGGCACCTAGATATTCAGGATGCGCACCTAAATCGATTGCTGCAGTTGTAAAAGCTGCACGTGTACGAGTAGACGTTTTTTCAAATAAAAGTGCAATGTTTTTACCTTCTAAGTAGTGATGTGGAATGCCACGTTTTTTCAAATCTTTTAAGTGTTCAGAAAAATCGATTAGATATTGTAATTCTTCTTTTGTAAAATCTTTTTCTGCTAATAAACTTCTTCCTTGAAATACTGACTCTTTCATAACTAAAATTCTCCTTTAGGTTGTTTGTTTTTGTTTTAAAGAGGAAATCTAGTGGCAGCTGACAGTTAGACTGCCACTAGCATTCATATTATTTTAAATCTTCACGTACTAATGGTTGGCTCATGCAGCGTGGACCACCACGACCGCGTGACAACTCACTTGAATTGATTTCCAATACTTTGATGCCATAGCTACGTAATAATTCATTTGATACATAGTTACGGTTGTACGTTACGACAACACCTGGTGCGATTGCTAGGGTGTTAGAACCATCATTCCATTGTTCACGAGGAGCAACGATCGCATCACCATTACCAGTTGGGATCAAGACTAAATCATCCAAACCTAACGCAGCTTTTAATGACGCTTGTAAGTCATCAGAATGGGCGATCTTGATGTCATCGCCTGCTTGTTCGATCGTAAAGACATCCATTTTTCCTTCTTTACTTTGGATTGCTGGATGGATCGTGAATTTATCATGATCAACCATGGTAAACACAGTATCTAAATGCATCATTGCTCGATTGTTAGGAATCTTGATTGCTAGGACTTTTTCAAAGCCTGCATGTTTAGCAAATAAATTACGTGCTAATTTTTCGATTGCTTTAGCGCTTGTTCGTTGTGAGATACCTACAGCGACGACTTTGTCACTTAGGATTAATTCATCTCCACCTTCGATGTGATCAGGGTTTTCACGATCTAACCATACTTCAACCCCTTTGTTCGCAAAACGTGGGTGATGTTTCAAGATGTATTCAGTAAACATTGATTCACGACGACGTGCTTCAAATGTCATCATGTTAACAGTCATCCCATTTCCCATTGATGCGGAAGGATCACGTGTAAAGTAAAGGTTTGGCATTGGGTCCATATAGAATGGATAGTCGTCATCTGAAGAAAGATCATACAGACTGTTTGAACGAACTGAAATATCTTTCGTGCGGACACCCGCCATAATTTTATCTACCATTTCTTGGGTTTCCATTGATAGAAGGAACTCATGAAGACCATCTCTTACAGCAGAAGATGCAATGTGGGATTCGTCTAACATTTTATTTAAAAATTGTTCTTTGACATTGCCGGCATCAATTGCTTCTGCAGCTAATTTTTCTAGATATAAAGTTTCGACGCCTTCATCTTGCAATGTCTTTGCAAAATAGTCATGCTCTTCTTGTGCGATTGGCAGATATGGAATATCATCAAACAACAGACGGTCCATAATATCTGGTGTTAAATTTTCCACTTCTTGTCCAGGTCGTTTCAATAAAACTGTCTTTAACTTCCCTATCTCAGAGAAAACGTGAATAGGTTTATCCATGTTGTGTTGCCTCCTTCGTTTTGATTACATACATAGAATACCGCCTTTTTGTAACCACTTTCATAATTTCTTCTCATCTAAAACGAGAGCAATTTCACATTATTAGAAGACAATTAAATAAATAAACGTTTTTACATTTTTTATTAACTTTTATCACTTTTTTTATACTGAAAACTCTCTCAAAAAAATATTTATTCATTAAAAAATTATTTTTGAATATTTTCTTTTTCGATATTTCACAAGGTTGATAGCGCTTGCTTTATGTAATAATTGTGTTTTTTATACAAAAATACCAATCATTAAAAAGAATTATGCAATCTATCTGTATAAATTATTCATAATAACAAAAAAGACTGATCACAAAGAATAAAATTGCTTTTTTAACCATGATTTTTCTTCTAGGTTAAAACTTTACATTTAAGCCAAAACCAGTCACAATATAGTATGTAGCTGAAAGTAAGGAGTGGGAGTTTTATGCGTATAAATAGAATTGATTATCATTTTTCAAAGTTACGCTATCAACCTGATTTTGAAAACTTTACTGACGAGGAATTTGAGCTCATTAAAGAGCATACGATCCTTCGTTCTTATAAAAAAGGACAAATTTTATTTGATGAAGGAGATGAACGACAACGTCTCTACATTTTAACATCAGGATTGGTTCGTCTAGAACGATATGATGAAAGTGCTACTTATTATTATTATGATTATGTCAATCCAAATAACCTTTTCCCAATGTCTGGTATTTTTGAAGAAGGAATTTATTCATACACTGCTCAAGCAATGACAGACATCGAAACTTTCTCTTTCCCAGTATCTTGTTATGAAAAAATTGCGAAAAACAATCCAAAACAATTACTCTATATGATCCATAAAATCTCAAAAGTAGTAGCGATGCACGAACTGCGGATACAGATCGGTTTAACTTCTAGCGCTTTTGATCGAGTGAAACAAAACTTATTCATTTTAAAAGAAGAGCTTGGCATACCAACCACAGATGGCCATGTCGAAATTCCATACCCTATCACACTAAAAGAATTAGCGGTTAATAGTGGGACAACGAGAGAGACTGCTGGACAAGTAATCAAACAGTTAAAAGATTCTGGTTTATTAGATTACCAAAAGAAACGGTTTACTTTTTGTAAAACTGCTGTGACGCCTGCTTTAAGAGAATAAAAAAACATACTAAGATGAGGCTGCCCTTATCTTAGTATGTTTTATTTTTTGTCTAAGCCTGATTTATTTGTAAAGGAGACAAAGAAACCTTTTCATCCTTGTTTGCGGTGCTGATGCCAAAATAGGAGGTGTCTAGGAATCATTATCGCTATTAGTGGTTTCAAGACATACAGATAATGAACTTTAGCAACCTGTAATTCTTTGAAATTACGATATTTCAACCGACTTTCCCCAAGGCGATTTTTCCAGGAAATTTTTTTATAATACTCTTTATCTTGATAGTAATAAACTAAGTTTTCTTGTAAATTATAACCTTTGTGTCCCTTCGCATATAACCGCATATATAGGTCATAATCTTGTCCTCTAACAGTATCTTTTGAAACTCGATAACCCGCTACAGATTCTAAGATGTGTTTTCTAAACATAGCCGATGGATTGATGAACGGACTCGTTTTCAAGAGATCTTTTATTTCAGGTCGTTCTTTGACCATCCGTTCACCATAGACACCCTCTTGATCCCATAAATAGGCATTACTGCCAACAAAACCAAATTCTGGATGAGCCTCCAAAAACGCTACTTGCTTTGCCATACGTTCCACGTGACAATAATCATCGTCATCTAGTTGCATAATGTAGTTCCCCCGTGCATGTTTGATTGCCTGGTTGCGAGTATAAGCACTTTTAGAATTTCTAGCGTTTTGATAGATTCTGATACGTTGATCTTGTTTTTTTAATTTCGTTAAAAGTTCCCAAGTATGATCTGTTGATCGATCATCGACAATAATGATTTCAAAATCTTGATAGCTTTGTCTTAGTACAGAATTGACTGCTCGCTCAATCGATTTTTCTGCATTGAAAGTGGGAATAATCACACTAATCATTTGACTGCTCCTTTTTTCCATTTACTAGAGATCCCTGTTCTTTCACAACGAGTAAACCTACTAAGATCCATAGTAATCGTGAATTTTGTAAAGAAATACTAAAAGAAAAAATAATATTCGCTAATATTAAGAGACACAGCAACCATTTTTTCAGCAATAATTTTCTGACAAACTGACCAAATACCAACAACATTCCCATCATTGCTGGGACTATTCCCCATTCAACAGCTATTTGTAAAAAAGTATTATGAGCAATCGTCGGGCTTCCACTAACTGATAAAGCAACTGAAGAGTAGTCAACGAAACCGATACCCATGAAATGAGTCCGCGTTAACAAAAGTTGTGCTGTTTTCCAAGCTTCTGTTCTACCGGAACCTCCAGCAACGATTGCGCCATAAAAATTAGTGAAGACTCCCTCAAATCGGACAAATTGCGGAATGGAAAGAAAACGTGCAATTAAATTACTTACATAATCAGCAAAAAGAAAATGCGTACCGATAATCAATACACTCGCTGTCATAATTGTCATTACAAGATGTTTGACGTTGATATTTTTCCTAAATAATTTTTGAATTAGAAATAACAAATTGATTACTAAAAACGCTACAACCCCTGTTTTGGAAGCAGATAACAAAATACAGAATGTATAACCCATGAATGCAATCAGGTTCTTCCACTTACCTTTAAATGGTCTTAAGTACCAGATACAGTAGCCACATGTTTGAAGATAAGCAAAATAATTAGGATCATTCATGAATCCTTTCAAACGTAGATCACCGAACAAAACAAATGATTTCAAACTTGCTGGAGCTACTAGAAAAATGAACATACTAAGACAGCCAAAAAAAGTGTTCCGACTTTTACCCCAGATAAAAAATCTTTTTTCAACACTGGATTTATATGAAGGATCGAGATCGTTAGAATCAAATAAAGGAGATTGACGAAAAATTTTTGTCCCGTCATGATGACTGAAAAAAGCGAAACAGAAGTATCCACCCATGAACTTAACAATATCGTGGACAATAACCGCCAACAAATAACCCCAATAAAAAATAGTACTAATTGTTTACTGAACACCACTTTTTTCATTAGTAGAAGGTAGCCAACTAATAGCACCATAAATACATCACTTATTGACATATTGATCCCGAAAAAAACACGCGAAATACAGAGTGTAAATCCCAATAGGTAAAATAACCTTCCTAAAATTTTTTGGTTGCTTTTCGTTAATTCATCAATTGATGAGTACCCATGTGCTTCAATTGTTTTCATTTTCTATCTCCCCGTGTGCCTTTAACAGCAAAAATTCACTGATTGATTTATTTTTCCAATCATCATTTCTATCTTTTCTTCATTCATTAGAAGCATTTGCAAACGCTATAACTTTCTTGGCTGCTTCGCTTTCATCTTCTGGTAACTGTTCAATTAGCTGGGTGACTTCTTTTAAAGAAAAGCCTTTAATGTCCCCAACAAAAATCTTCTCAAAAATTTGCGTTTCTTTCTTTTCTTTTTCTAATAGCAATTCTTCATATAATTTTTCCCCAGGACGTATCCCTGTTTCAACAATCTCGATATCTTCTTCTGTATAACCACTCAAATGGATCATATTCTTAGCTAGATCCACGATCTTGATCGGCTTATCCATATCCAAAACAAAAATTTCTCCTCCCTTAGCCAATGCACCTGATTGAATAACTAATCTGCTCGCTTCAGGGATCGTCATGAAGTAGCGGGTCATCCGAAAATCGGTGACAGTGATCGGTCCCCCTCTTAAAATCTGTTCTTTAAACAGTGGAATAACACTACCTCTAGACCCAAGTACATTCCCGAAACGGACAGCCGAAAACTTGGTCTCACCAGATTGGTTCAGACTTGTGATTAACATTTCTGCGATTCTTTTTGTTGCTCCCATCACATTTGGTGGGCGATTTGCTTTATCAGAAGAAATCATCACAAAGTTCTTAACATGATTTTTTTTAGCTGCTTCCGCCACATTTTTTGTTCCGTTAATATTATTCTTAATTGCTTCTGTGGGATTATATTCCATCAGCGGAACGTGCTTATGTGCGGCTGCATGATAAACAATCGTGGGATGGTATTTTTCCATCAAATAAAAGATGCGTTCTCTATCTTGAATATCAGCAATGATTGGTAGAATCTCTACTTTCCTCTGAGGATCTAATGTAGTTAATTCTCGATGAATCGAATAAATCGAATTTTCTCCATGTCCAAGTAAAATCAACTTTGCTGGTTCAAATGCCAAAACTTGCCGACAAATCTCTGAACCAATCGAGCCCCCAGCCCCAGTTACTAAAATCGTTTGTCCTTTTAATTGATAGCTGATACTTTCTAGGTCAAGGGAAACTTCCTCTCTTCCTAATAGATCGATCACATCTACTTCTTTTAATTGCGAAACATTGATTTTTCCGGTAGCTACTTCTTCAAAAGAGGGAACCATATTTACCTTGATATTCTTATTTTCAATGGATTGAACAAGCTGTTGGATCTTTTTTTTTGGTAACGAAGGAATCGCTATCGTAACCATATTGATACGGAATGTCTGGATCAATTGATTTATTTCACGGGTATTTCCCAGTACTTTTTTACCTAAAAGATAAGTTCCCCATTTGTTACAATCATCATCGACAAAGCCCACAACTTCAATATTATTCACAATTTGAGAACCTAAAAAACTTTGATACAGTAATTGTCCACCCTCTCCAGCACCAATGATCAAGATTCGTACTTTTTTTTCATTCGAACGACCATTTTTATTTTTCAATTCAACCCAGACCCGCCAGCCTAACCGACTACTAGCAATCAATAAAAGTGCCATTATGTAAGAAAAAACAACTAATCGCAAACTAATCTGGTACATGAGCTCCTGGTTAAACAAGTAAAACAAAGGAAAAATTGAAAATAACATAAAAGTGAGTGCCGCAAAGATCCCTAACAACTCATTAAGATTCGTATAACGATTGATTCTTGTAAATACTTTAAAGATTCCACCATAGAACAGATAACAAACAACTGATGAAATGAGTGTTATTGCCAAATAATCTCTATTGATGATAACAAATGGAACCATAAATATAAAACTGATGTAATTAGCAAGTATGATCAGAAAACTATCGAGTAGCACCAAACTAATCGCTTTGATTTTTCTAGTTGGTTTAATCAATAAATCACCTTCTTTAGTACTTGATATGCACGATCTTGATCAACATTTTCTTTCAATCATTTTAACACACCATCTACTACCTCAATAATAGTAGTTGATATCTTTCGACTTCTTTACTCCATTATAGACAATCCCTAAGATATTTGCCTGAGCGATCGTCAATAGTTCCTTTGCTTTGAACAATTCTTGCTTTAGCGTTTTTCGTTCTCTCACGACAATGATTGTACCATCTGTTTTTGAAGCTAGTATCTGTGCATCCGTCACAGGCACAACAGGCGGTAAATCAAAAATGATCAAATCAAAATTTACGCTTAATTCATCAATGATTTCATTCATTCGGCTTGACTCGAGTAATTCAGAAGGATTGGGAGGTTTTGGTCCACTGGTCATTGTCCACAAATGTGCAATATTTGTTTCATGAATGAATACGAAAGCTGATTCATTTCTTTTTTTTAACAGGTTAGTTAGTCCGTCACTGTTCGAGGTTGAACGAAATGTACTTTCTACACTTGGCTTTCTTAAATCTGCATCAATTAGGAGTGTTTTCTTCCCGCTATTTGCAAAAACAATCGCTAGATTCGCTGAAACAGTTGACTTCCCTTCCTCTGGACCTGCTGAAGTAACGACGATTGTCTTTATATCCTGATCAAATGAGCTAAATTGGATATTTGATCGAACCGTTCGATACTGTTCAGAGATCATGGACGATTGTTTACTAGCACTAATCAGAGGAACACCCTTTTTTTTCATATTATTTTTCACGTATTAGTCTCCTCATCTATTTTCGTGTGAACCGATTTTCTCTGCTTAGATGTGTACGCGCTCGTTGTCTATGTGTATGAGTTCCTTGTCGAGAGTATGTTGTGAGTTGAATCGATTGCCCACTTTCAATTTCCTTATTACTCATTTCACTAATTATCCCTAAGACTGGATACCCCATTGTTGCGAGAAAATGCTCATCCTTTACTGTTTTATCCAATATTTCTAACAAGACAGCCATCCCGATCCCTAGAAGTAAACCTAAAAATGCACCAAGAAAAAGATTCAACCGTTTATTGGGTGAAACCGGTAGCTGATTTGCTTGCGCAATTGATGTGATCGTTACTTTATTTACGTCTAAAACTTCTTTTACTTTTTCTTCAAAAGTATAAGCAAGAACATTTGCTATATTCGCAGCTTTTTCAGCTTCATCTGACATCACCTTGATATGGAACATTTGTGAATCTGAAGATTGAATAATCTGAATATTCTTTCTCAATTGATCTTTCGTTAAGTAATAAGCAAATTTATTTTCTAAGTATTCGGTTGCTTCATTAAGTACGATATCTCCTAAAATCATGTCTTTATATGTATTAATCAAGAGTACATTTGCATGTACTTCTGATTGTAAATTATGGTTGACGATTTCGTTTTTCGATTGAACGATCAATTCAGCCGATGAACTGTATGTTGGTGTAATAACAAAATAAGTTATTCCAGTCGCAACGGCGAAACCGCCGATCAATGAACAAATGATCAACAGTATCCGCTTTTTTAACCAGCTTAGTATCTCATTCAAATTAATAACCGCTTCCATCTTTTCGCCCCTTTCTATTCTATTTTTCACGTCGAACTATTTTCTTTCTGAAAAACTCACTTACGCCAAATAGGAACAAGCTCAACAGGATACTGAAAAGACCAAATTTCATAAACATAAAGAGAAAATTTTTCAAATAAGTCGTTAAAAATAAGTATAGAGCTTCAGAATGAATACCCAATCGTTCAATCAATCGAGTTACATACAAATAGGTCGGTAAAGCCCCTACCATTAATCCAGCTCCACCGATCACATAAGCAAGGTAACGTATAATTAAATGAAAGAAAGGTTTGTTAAGCGAAATGATTGCGGAAAATAAGATTCCAAAAAAAGCGACTGCAAAAATGAGCAACAGGTTAAGGGTGGATGTATAAGCCATTATTTTTTTGCCGTATAACGCAAAATAAGGGATTTCGATATCACGCCGAACTGTTTCAATACTCACTTTTTTTAGTTTATTTACTGTGGTTTCAAATTCTGCATTTCTTGGGTAATTCTTTTCTTTTCCATAACTTTCTAATTGGCTTTGGACTGTCTCTTCTATTTGCTTCTCCCCTTCTAATTGAAAGGTTGAGCCAGCATAGATACTATGAATATATTGTTTGATATTATCATTTACTAAGCTTTCTGAAACTGTCTGATTCAACCATTTTTGGGAGATATTGGCACCTCTTCCTACATCAGCAATTGTGTGATTGATCTCTTTAGTGATCGTTTCCCCATAATGTGAGGATTCCACTGCACGGATCATAAAATTTTGATTGAATAAAGTAATCTTAAGAATGCCCAAGACAAAAATTGCAAATAAACTAAGCGAACAGATAAAAGCAAGAATCATTTTTGGCACTTTTCGCCATTGTTTTCTTTTTTTCATAACTATTTTTACCAAATGTAAGAAAAGACCATAAAATTTCACAAACTCATTGCAGCTTAAATTGCCCCACTTCGAAATTTTTTATCCACTAACTTCATTTTTAGTGAGCCAAACAAGCGATTATTCGATTGATCATTTGATTCTTTTTTGGTAAATCCACCTCTTTTCAAAGCGTTTTGCTTAACATATTAGTAGCGCAATTTTTCAATTCATTATTTATCTGGTTGGATCATTGGCCCCTTAATGAGATCGCCTAGAATAAATAATCTTTGATCCGTCATTCCAATACTATCGACTGGATAACAAGTATACAAAATCAGTTTCCCTTGCTGTTTTTGAACTAGAAGTTGACTAATCAATTTCGCATTTTTATCTAAAATCTTTGTTTCGTATACTTGGTAAACATACTCACCATAACTAGTGGAAATGTTAATCTTATCCGTAATTTTGACAGCACTTAATTTTCCAAATTCACTACTATTATGCCCACCAATCAATGTAGTCCCATGTTCACCTGGATACACAGACCCCATGTATTGTCCAGCACCCTCTCGTAAAATATCATCTGAGTCTCCATAATATAAGGGCACATTCAAATTTACAGAAGCAACATCAACCTGTCCATATTGATACCCGCTTCTTGGATAATTGATTTTACTGGAGGGAATGTTCTCTCCTTCCAACTCAATTGTTTTCCGTTTTTCTTCTAACTCACTAGTTGACATACCTTTAGCTGATGGTTGTGTCTTTTTTTCATATTTTGGAATATCCGAAAGCAGAAACAATCGCAAGGAAGAAGTCGTAAACTGAATGACAGGTCGCCCAATAATATACATTAGCGAATAACCCATGATTAAAAAAAAGATAGGGGTAAAAATCATTCCGCCTATTCTTTTTAATTTTTTCTTTTTTTTATGCAAGTTTGACTTTCTTTCCTACGATGAATGCACCTGTCGCAGTCATCATTAAACATCCAATTGCAAGAATGCTTGAGATAGGGAATGTTCCCGTTTGTTTAATCGGTTGTTTCGAGTTGAACACTGCTGAAATCGAGCCATCAGAGTTTTGTGCGCCTAGCTCAACATACCCTTTATTCCAACTTAAAACGACTAATCCTAAAGCATCCGCTGTTGATGAAATCAATTGCTGAATTTCCAAAATTGTTTCCCTAGGGATAATTTTTATTAAATCATTTATCGTATGAACCGATGACAAATCAATGTCTAAATTAGTCAGTTTTTGCTTCACATTTTGGATATTTTTTACTGCTGTATCCACTTGTGACTTGGATAAATCATTTTGTTTTAAATAATTTTCAGTTTGTGTAATATATGTTTGAGGCATTTGAAATTCTTTGCCTTGAATTAAAATAGGTTGAGTCAATTCTTGGATGATCATTTGCTCATCTTGCGAAATCGCCCCGGCAGCATCAACATAAGACGTAAAAAAGAAACTACATAAAATTAAAACCATACTCTGTAACACATATTTCATCTTCTAACTCTCCTTTTCCTATCAAAATAATTAAACAACCATTAAAAATAACACATAAAAGCATTTCTACCATCCATATTAGCATATGTTATTTCTTAAGACAATTAAATAAATGCCTTCAAAACAAATAACCATCGTAATAAAATCACTACTCGCAAAATAACAATTACTATTTAAAAATAGTTATTATAATAAGTGTTTTTGCTGAGAACATAGTATTTACGTCATTTGTATTCTTAATCTCTAATCCGTATTATCGCGAGATCTCTTATTAATATAACGATTTGACCAATAGAACAAAAATTTCCAAATTTAGAAATTTTAAGTCAAAAAAAGCTTGGAACAAATAAAAGATTGTCCCAAGCTCTTTAATAGATGTAAAAACAAAAATGATATTCTAACTTTCATATTTCATTAATCAATCGATTTCACTTACTACAAAGTAAGTTTTTCTCCACCGCTCTTGCCATGTATACGAAAATGAGGTGAATTTTACTCATTTCCTCCTTGATTCAATACCACACTAGGTTTCGCATTTAAACGAAGATCAGCGAAATTGGCTTGTTTCAATTCTACATGCGCAGCTGCTCCAATCATTGCTGCATTATCACCACAAAGTTTTAATGGAGGGATCAGCAGTTCAATTTCTGGATGTTCTTTTTTCAATGCCTCTTCGAGCGTTTCACGCAATCCTTGATTGGCTGCAACTCCACCTGCTACAATCAATTGTTTGACTGGGTATTCGTTACAAGCACGAAGGGTTTTATTGACTAAAACGTCCACAACGCTCGCTTGAAAACTAGCAGCTAAATTATTTGTATCAAGAGTTTCTCCACGTTGTTGGGCGTTGTGTACTAAATTGATAAAGGCGCTTTTTAAACCACTAAAGCTAAAATCATAATTACTTTCATGAATCATGGCTCTTGGAAAATGGTAGGTATCTTCACCACGATGCGCTAACTGATCGATTTCTTTTCCGCTTGGATAACTCAAACCTAAGACACGACCAACTTTGTCATAAGCTTCTCCAGCGGCATCGTCTCTCGTTTCACCGATGATTTGATAGTTCCCGTCTTCCTTCATATAGACCAATTCTGTATGTCCACCACTGACAAGCAATGCTAGTAGCGGAAATTCAAAAGGCTTTTGAAAGCGTGCAGCGTAAATATGACCTGCCATATGGTTCACAGGTATCAAAGGCAAATTGTTCGCCCAAGCAAAAGCTTTAGCGGCAGAAATCCCAATCAGTAACGAACCAACTAAACCAGGACCATAAGTAACCGCTACAGCACTCAGTTGTTCAACAGAAGTGCCTGCCTCCGCCAAAGCGTCTTCGATACATAAGGTGATTTGCTCTACATGATGGCGACTTGCTACCTCTGGAACAACACCGCCAAATCTTTTATGGCTGTTAATCTGTGAAGCAATGACATTGGCTAAAATCTCATCACCATTTTTCACAACTGCGACACTCGTTTCATCGCAACTTGATTCAATTGCCAGAATCAATTCTTCTTTCATTTCATCGTCTCCGTTTTTAACTTTGTACTCATAATGATCGCATCTTCTACTGGATCATGATAATAAGATTTTCGTTTCCCTAGTTCTCTAAATTTCTCTGATTGGTAAAGATGACGAGCTGCTAGGTTAGACGTTCGTACTTCTAAATAAACATTATATGTTCCTGCTTGTTTTTCTCGGTCTAATAAAAAGCGTAATAACTGACGTGCATACCCTTTTTTTTGCAGTTTTTTTGCCACAGCAATATTCGTGATCTCCGTTTCATCGATAACTTTCGAATAGCCAATGAATCCTTGGAGTAGCGAATTTTCCACCAATAAGTAATATTGCGTATGTGGTTGTTGGATATCCATTAAAAATTGGTCTTTGGTCCAAGGAGAACCATGTTCATATGCTTCCTCACAAAGCGCCCATAAACAAGACGCTAACTGTTCATCTTCAAAGTCACTCTTAGTATAAATCAATTGTACCTCTCATTTTTCTAAATATTTGATCATTTCTAATCCATCTTCATTTGTTTGGGTATAATACCCTTTTTTTACTTTGTTCGATTGAAATCCTAATTTCCGATAGAGTCTTTGGGCATCTTGATTACTCATTCTCACCTCTAAAGAGAGTGTGTCACAGCGATTCATTATAGCAAATTTTTCAATTTCGTCAATTAACAATGTACCGATATTTCTTCGTTGGTACACAGGAATAACCGCAATATTTGTAATATGGCAATCCAAGCCAAAAATTCTCGCACCTATAAATCCAATTAACTGTTCACCGTCTAGTATTCCTAAGTATAAATTTTGAAAAGGTGAATTTAATTCAGAAAGGAAGGCACTTTTTGTCCATGGTAATTCGCCATTGTATACCTGGCGTTCAATCGATAATAAATCTTTGATATCTCGAGGTATCAGCTCTTTTATTCGATAGCTTTTCCCTTGATTTTCAATTATCTTAGTAGCAAATTCTTTTTTTTCATAGAATAAACTTCTAGCATATGCTTTAAATTTTTTCAACATATCTTTCGTCTCCAGGAGTGTGGGTTTCCAACCACTTTTCCTCTGCTTCTACTTTTTTCAAATAACGTGGTACAAAATTGGTTAAATCTCTTACTGGTTCACGATTGGCCCCTAATGTTGCAATCGTACAGCCATTAGGAAGATCCCATTCAAGCACCTTATTTATTTCTGCTTCATGTAATACTTCCTTTATTTCATTCGTAAATTTTTGCGTATCTGTTCCGACAAATAAGATAGGTTCATCGAACTGAGACAGTTGCTTAAGCAGTTCTTCAATTGAAATATGTACATCTTCAAGAACTGTTTCTAATTTTCCATTTTGTCTTCGGTACACACCAGCATAAACATTTTTTCTTCTTGCATCAAATAAAGGCACGATCAATCCATTTACGTTCCGGCAATTAGCAGCAATTGCTTGTAAACTTGAAATCCCCACAAGTTCTTTACCCAATGTATATGCAAGTGTTTTTGCAGTAGTTACACCGATTCTTAGACCGGTGTATGAACCTGGTCCATCGGAAACAGCAATTCGATCGATAGCGGTTGGTGCTAATCCGAGTGCTGAGAATAACTGATCGATAGCCGGCATCAAACTAACGCTATGATTTTTTTGTTTATTGATTTGGATTTGTCCTAAGACAGTATCATCTTCAATCACGCCGATCGCTAAAGTTTGATTAGCGGTGTCTATCCCTAATGTAATCATTTTGATGCATCCTTTCTACTAACTTCTATCGTTTTATATTGTAGCATACTTCTTGCTAAGAAAAAGACAATTCATTTCAGAAAAAAAGAAAAAAAGTTGCAATCATTCGCAACTTTCTCTTGATTTGTTCTTTAGTTTTTTGTAGACTCACGCAAGATAAGATCCGTTTCTACAATGATTTTTCTCGAAACAGGTGCTTTTTCATTCATCATTTGTAACACGGTCTCTACCGCCAGTTCCCCCATCCATTCCGTGTGAACTTTGACTGTCGAAAGAGCTGGGGAAACATATTTTGCTACACTAATATCATTGAATCCGATCAATGAGATATCCTCAGGTACTTTCAGACCTTTTTCGTTAATTGCCTTCAATGCGCCGATTGCTAGTGTATCATTTGCTGCAAACAGCGCCTCAAACGAATACTGTCCACTATCTAAGTATTCTTTGACTTTCCGATAGCCAGATTCAACTGAAAAATCTGCTTCAATGATCGTTGTAGTCAATCCTTTACCAGCCATAATTTGTTGGTAGGCGGCAATCCTTGGGTCATCAATCCGTTGATGTCCTTTTTTGGTGTATTCCCTACCAGCAAGCATTGCAATCGCTTTTTTATCCTGGTTAAAAAAATAATCAATCACTTTTTGGATACTTGTTTGAAAATCAACGATTAATGAATTAATGTTATAGGGTGTTCCATCAAAATCAACTAATAACAGATTGCTTTGTGTCTGCTTCAATTCAATCAACTGCTGCTCGTCGAATTTTCCCAGAGCAATCGTTCCATTTGTCGGTCTATCACTGATAGCGTCCCACGTTTCCTTTAGCAAAGTCACATTTGATTCCTCTGCCTTTTTCTCTATTCCCAAACGAATAGCAAGATAATAGAGATCCTCTAATTCTTCTTGATCATTGTACCATTGGATCAAACGCAACGACTTTTGATTCAACGATGTGTTTCTATGATGCTTCGTGTAATTCAGCTCTTCAGCAGCCTCAAAAATTTTTCTTTTCGTTGCTAGGCTAACTGATAACTCCTGATCATCATTTAAGACTCTTGACACAGTAGCAGGAGAAACCCCTGCCAACTTTGCAATATCTTTAATCGTTGCCACTTGTTTCTCCTCCTATCTATTCCACTCGGGCATTCTTCTTAAAGCGTTGCAGTAAAGCGTTGGAAAGCTTCTTGACCTTTTGTATCGCGTTTGAATACCCCTGAATCTTCCAACACACGAGCAAAAACTTTACCAATAGCTTGCTGAACGATCTCTGTTACTGTTTCAGTTGTCACATTTGGATGGTCGGCTTTCAAGCCCTTCGCCCATTCCATGTGATACTCAGCTATCTTATTTTCTTGTCCAAGCAAATACTTTTCTACTTCTGCCATTTCTGATTTTAAACGAGGTGGTAAAACAGCTAATCCCATGACTTCGATCAAACCGATATTTTCTTTTTTAATATGCTGGATATCTCGGTGAGGATGGAAAATCCCTTCTGGATGTTCGTCAGAGACATTGTTATCTCGTAACACTAAATCGAGTTCAAAATAATTTTCGCGTTTTCTAGCAATTGGTGTAATCGTATGATGGGGCGTACCATCTTTAGAAAATGCCGTCACTGCTACCGCGGGATCTGAATATTGATGCCATTTTTCTAAAATACTATTAGCAGCTTCCACTAGGATTTCTTTCCCCGTCGCTTGCAGACGAATGACAGACATCGGCCATTTGACAACACCTGCGATTACTTGAGGATAATCCGATAATTTGATTAATCGTTCGATTGGAGCTTTAGCCATTGGAAATTCATGGCGCCCTGCTTGGTAATGATCATGTGACAGAATCGATCCTCCAACAATTGGCAGATCTGCATTTGAACCAACAAAGTAGTGTGGTAAAACCTCTGTGATTTTTAATAAACGTGAAAATGTTTCTTTCGTAATCTTCATAGGACGATGCTCTTCTGACAAGATGATCGAATGTTCATTGTAATAAGCATATGGAGAATACTGAAATCCCCAACTTTCCCCATCAAGATTCATTCTGATGATTCGATGATTGGTGCGAGCTGGATAATTTAAACGTCCTTTATAGCCTTCATTGTTCATACAAAGCATACACTCAGGATAATCAACTTTTTTGGCATGTTTTTCGGCAGCAATTTGCTTAGGATCTTTTTCAGGTTTGGATAAGTTGATCGTAATCTCTAATTCGCCATATTCTGAAGGATACGTATACCTGATATTTTTCGCAATCGCTCTGGTTTTGATATAATCATTTCTTTTACTCAATTGATAAAAGTAGTCTGTTGCTTCTTCTGGATTTGTTGCGTAATGTTGTGCAAAAAACGCATTGACTACTGATGGTGGTGGTGTTAAAAAATCCATTAATTGTGCTTCAAAGATTTCGATTTCAGCAGGTAAATCAGTAACCACTTCATTTTTTTTGGCTTGTTCGACTAACCGATCAAGTAACACCACCGATTCTTCTGAAACAGGGCGCACTTCAGTGTTTTCCAAAGCCTCTTCGCCGATCATTCCCAAAATTCGATTTTGTAAATAAATTCGATCCATTTCCATCCAGCCACCAGCTTCAATTGCTAGTGTCGTAAAATCACAAATCGTTTGACTGATTGTCATCTTCTCTCTACTCCTCATAACCATGGGGATGACTCACATGCCAATCCCAGGCTGTTTTAATGATTTCTTTTACATCTGTGTAAGCTGGTCGCCAACCTAAGATTTCTTCAGCTTTAGCACTGGAAGCGACCAACCGGCTTGGATCTCCGGCTCTACGTGGTGCCACCTTAGCTGGAATTTCTCGATTTGTTACTTCTCTAGCCGCTTCAAGCATTTCTTTGACGGAGTAGCCTTGATTGCTCCCTAGATTAAAGAAGTTACTTTCATTCCCCGCGCTTAAATATTCTAAAGCTAAGATATGGGCATCAGCCAAATCTTCCACTTGAACATAATCTCGGATGCATGTTCCATCGGGTGTATCGTAATCATCACCGTAAATCGCCAAAGAATCACGTTGACCTAGAGCTACTTGGAGAATAATAGGAACTAAATGCGTTTCTGGTGTGTGATCTTCCCCAATCGATGCATCTGCTTTTGCACCTGCTACATTGAAATAACGCAATGCTACATATCGCATGCCATAGGCTTGGTCACACCATTTCATCATTTTTTCCATCATCAATTTGCTTTCACCGTACGGATTTTTTGGATTCGTAGGAGTTGCTTCGGTAATTGGTGATTCTGTAGGTTCACCATAAGTGGCTGCTGTAGATGAAAAGACAATATTCTTCACATGATATTCATGCATCACTTCTAACAATATTTGCATACCATAGACATTGTTATTAAAATACTTCAATGGTTTCTCAACAGACTCTCCCACTAATGAACTAGCTGCAAAATGAAGGACTCCTTCGATCGTTTCTTTTTCAAAAACAGACTGTAAAAAAGATTTATCCCGAATGTCACCTTTGTAAAATTGTGCTTTAGGATGAATTGCTGCTTGATGCCCCGTTAATAAATTATCCACTACTACCACTTGATAGTTTTGATTGATCAACCGATCAACAGCATGTGAACCGATATAACCTGCGCCACCCAATACCAAGATTGCCATGAAAACACTCCTTTTTTTACAAAAGCAGCAAAAAGTACGTTTTGAATCGTTTGAAACTATGACCCTTTTGTTTCTGTTGCCTTTGCTATTTATTTAGTAAATTTATAATAAAACATTTAGTAAATATTTTCAAGGAAAATTTGTAAAGGTTTCCAATAAATAGACGTCAGACTAGCCTTTTTTTTCAATTTGTTACATAATAGAAGCAACAACTAATAAACGAGGTGGATTTAATGAAAAAATTTGTATCTGGAATTTTAGTCGGTAGTCTTGCAACAGCGGCAGCTGTTGCTGGATTGGTAGCTTCAGTTAAAAAAACAGTAATCGATCCCATTGATGAAAAAGAAACAATGATCGAAGAAAATCGTAAAAAAGCGATGCGTAAACGTGTAGCTCGCTAATCTTTAAACGATTCAAGAAAATCATCCCTTTTATAACCCAAAGAATCATTATTAATTAGTAAAACACAACCGATCTTAAAAGTTAGATGAATGATCTAGCCTTTAGAGTCGGTTGTGTTTTTTGCTTCAATTGGTTGTCCTTCCAAGAATCAGCTGTGCCACTTTATCGATTTGCCTCAAATTCCAAGCATCGGTATATGGTCGTGAGACTGTAGCTGTCAACCAATCCACACCTTCGACCGGAATCCCTAAACAATATAAATTTTCTTCTAGCTCTCCCTGTTTGTTCCAGACTTGATTGGTGCTTAGTTTGATATCAATTGCACCAGTTTCATACACGCCAGTCGTGTCCTGATAAGTAAAAGGACGAATCAGCTGATGTTTTTTCAAGCTATTTAATGCTGGGTTTTTTGTTTGTGTCAAATCAGTCTGCGGGAGTCGGGCTTCAATCAAGTAGCGACTTTCAATCCGTTGTCCCTCGTTTTCTACGATAAAGAAACCGGCCTCTGTTTTGATTTCCAGCGGTGGGGAAACGATTGTGAAAATACCCGCATCAATCAGAGCGGCTAATTCTCTTGTCCGAACAACTGGCGGACCGATCGTGAGAAAAGCATTGAGCTTAGTAAACCAACCCCATAATACTTCTCTGTATTCTTTGGCAGTGAAGATGCCCCATTCAATGACCAGATGGACAGGATCACGCCAATCTTTTAACGCATCAAAAGCTGAAGCAAGCGCCCCAGTACAATTTCCTTTCATTGATTCATTGATTTGATAATCAATAAACCTTCGACTTTCTTTTTGAAAGTCATGCTTCTCATGATAGATAGGCGTTTCAAAAAAATCCCACTCCCATTGATAAGGCTGTAATTCAGGAAATTGTTTTTGCCAATCACTTTGATCACGTGTTAAAAAGATTTGTTCAAATAATACTGGTGAAATAGCTAGATGTTTTTCCTCAATTAATTTCTTATAATAAAAAAGTTCGACATCTTTTTTTAGCAAGTCGAAAAACAGTTTCCCAGTTAGTTGTTGATTTTGATAAAGCTTCACTAAATTTTCTTTGGTGATCAATTTAGGAACAGCCATTGCTCCTCCCCGTTTTTCATTTTTTCCTCGAGGAAAATAGGGTAACCCTTTTCTAGACCCGCAGTATACGATCGGCTCACGTCCAGACGGCAAATATACCAATTTCTCTCCTTGTTTTTCAAACTTACCTCCTCTATTCTCGGTAAGTAAACCTACATAATCAAAAAAACTTAGACCTAATCCTCTAAGAATCACTGTGGCTTTTGGCGGAATAGTTTCTACGGAAACATCAGCTGGATTTGCTGGCGGTTGGTAGAACAATTGCTCTTTTTCAGCATAGTCATAAAACCTTTTCTCGTCTTTGGATACTTTATTTTCCCAATGTCCCGTAGTCATCACTAACTGATCTACTACTAAATGCTGTTCGTTTGTTTTCAAGTAAAAACCTGTCTTTATCTTATCAATCTCTTTCACTAAGGATCGAACGATAGTGAATGAATGCGGTGCTAATTTTTTTAATTGTTCATAAAACCACTGTTGGTACAAGCCATAAAAACATCTGGTAGCTGGTTCATTGGCACGTAAGCGCTCGGCTTCTGCCAAAAAAAATTCTTTATTCACAAACTGTTGCTTTTCGATATACTTTTTCGCCTCTGTTTGGCTCCATTGATATAAATTAGGCCCCGGTGAAATCTCTCCGCCACTTGTTAATGTTTCATCTGTAAAAAGCGTAACTTGCTGAGAGACTGAGTTCATCAATAACTCTGTTGGTTGATCGAGCCGCCAGACTCGACCACCAGGCCCATCAGGATCGAATAAACAGATCTGGATATGTTGGTTTTCCCGATTGTTTCGGATCAATCGTTCTACCATGCTTAGTCCTCTGGGGCCTGCCCCAACAATGCCAATAATCATCGATTCAGCTTCCTTTCCATCAACGCTTTTAGCACCACGGCTTGATTTTGCTGTTCATTCTTTGCACCATAAACTAAGGTCACGATTGGATAGTTTTGACAGAGTTCAGCTAACTGCTTGACTGCCAATTGCTTTTCTTGATCTGTCATTAACTCTTCTAGGTATTTTTCTTCAAAAACAGGAAAACGCTCAGGAAGATGTCCAAAGAATTTTCTCAACTCAGTACTTGGTGCAATCTCCTTTAACCATAGATCAATCTGTGCTTTTTCCTTTGATATCCCTCTTGGCCATATTCGATCAACTAAAATTCTAAAGCCATCACCCTTTTCGCGCGCACTGTACACTCTTTTCAGTTTGATCATTTTCTCCACTTCTTTCATTGCTTATACATTGATCATAGCATAAATGATTAGATTCTCCTTTGATTATGTCATAGCAAAAAATCGTGGCTTGATTTCTGTTAGTACTCCTTAAATACTAAATTTCAATTTTGCACGCTCTATGGATACTTGCTAGTGATTCCTATCTCCCTTTTCTAGAGGAACAATGTGTTGGCATTGATTATTATTATGACAAGCATCATTAGTTTCGCTCGATTGTCGTCTCAATATTTTTTTTAAAGGTACCCCACCCTTATCCATTTCAATTCCTTGACGATTTGTTATATTCTCTGGTTTATCTGTGTTACTCTTTCTGAAAATGTTTAACGATTGACCCCACTTCTTAATCCTTTTCCTGAACGTTAGCTTTTCAGTTGTCAACTTACTTGTTTTTTGTTCTTGAATGTTTTCTGGTTTTGAACTATCTTTTTGTTCGACCGATTGATCTTCTATTATTATTTGTGGAGAATCTATTGCGCTTTCTATATTTTCTATAACCACAGAATTGGTTATAGAGACTTTACTTTGGCTTGGACCATCATGGCTGATTAAGCGTTTTATGTTATAGTCCTTTACGACCTGCTGATATAATTGGGCAGAAAGATCTAGTGAGTATAATACTCTCCCAAGTTCAGATTGCTTTACCTTCTTATTTATAATCTTAGACACAACCGATTCAACGATCTCCTCATATGTCTTTCCTTTTAATTTACCAGCTAGTGAAACCTCAATCGTTCCAACAAGTTTATCAAGTTCCTTTTTTCTTTTTTCTGTTATTTCTTCTTTTTTTACTATTCCTGCAGGTTGTTGCTCAGTGAAAGTTTCATTAGATATTTCTGGCATTGCCTTTTCTCCCCCATTGTTTGATTTATCATTGAATCATCATCATACATGACGTACGCAATGGAGATAGAACTTTTATTTCTGGAAAGAATAAAATTTAGTATTTTATCTTGTGCGATCTAATGAATCCTTTTTATTCCCGTTGCCTAATCGAATAATCAGTCATGCAATTTTCTAAAAAGTATCTGTTACTTTATATACAAAAACTTCTGATAAATTGGCTCTATCATTTGTGGAACTGATGAATGTATCAATCCCAAAAAGTAAGACCAAAATCTAACTTCTGGGGGTTACTACAGAATCAAAGTTGATCCTTCAGCCCCATTTTCCTTCCAATTGAAATAACAAAAAATCTGAGACAGAATGAGGTTCATTCTGACCCAGATTTGACTTTACACGACTCATCAGGATTGACCGATAATATGACGTCATGACGTTCTATACTTTTTTACTTTTAATCTTGCCAGACCAGCCATCATATCCACCTTTTAAGATATAGATATCTTGGTAGCCAGCTTTTCTTAACTTATTCGCTGTACGAATACTTAAGCTTTTCTTTTGGTCGTAGATATACACCGGTTGATCTTTTCGGATAGATCCTAATGAATCTTTTAAAACAGTATAAGGGATATTTCTTGCCCCTAAAATATGTCCTGCATCAAACACGTCTTTTTCACGAACATCAATGACTTGTGCCTTACGCATCCCATCACGAAATTCTTCTTCTTCCAGTGTTTTTGCAGAACGTTTTGCCATTACTCGTAGATAAACTTCCCAAAACACAATAGCAAGAATAATCAATAGCAAAATGATGTTAATTACCCATAAAACCATGTCATTCCTCCACGTTATTCCGCAAATTTCAAGGCTAATGAAGCAGCACCGATCACGCCAGCTTCATTTCCTAATTCTGCTAATTTGATTTTTGTTGATTGTTGTACTTGAGGGAACGTAAATTGGTTGAAATATTTTTCAACACGACTACGTAAAAATTCCCCGGCAGCAGATACTCCGCCGCCTAAAACAATACTTGATGGGTTCATAGTGTTCCCTAGATTACCGCAAGCTAATCCTAAGTAGAAACAAACACGATCAACGACCATCAGACCAAATGGATCGTCTGCTTGTGCCATTTCAAAAATATCTTTACTTGTTACTTCTTCTCCATTGTCAAGCATTGCTTTTAATTTTGAATCTCCGGCATACTCTTCTGCTAAGAAACGTGCTAAGCGAACTACACCTGTTGCACTTGAAACTGTTTCTAAGCACCCTCTTTTACCGCATGTACATTCAAAACCTTCTGGGTCCACTGTAATGTGTCCAATCTCGCCACCTGCACCAGCAACGCCGTGGATCAAGTTCCCAGCAGCAACGATTCCGCCACCGACACCCGTTCCTAAGGTAACAAAAATAACGTCAGGATCATTTTCCCCTGCACCTTTCCAGCGCTCACCTAAAGCAGCAACGTTCGCATCGTTATCAATAGCAAATTTGATTCCAGTTCCTTCTTCAATTTGTTTTTTTACGTATTGAAGTTCAGTCCAATTTAAATTGTAGGCTCCGATCACTGTACCTGCTTCACTATCGACACTTCCTGGTGTTCCCATACCGATTCCGATGAAATTTTCAGCATTCATGTTATATAATTTGATACGATGATTTACTGACTCGATAATTTCCGGAATAATATGTTTACCGTCATCCAATATATTGGTATCGATGCTCCATTTTTGTTGAATCTCTCCTTCTGGTGTTAGAATTGCAAATTTTGCTGTTGTTCCACCTAAATCAATCCCAATAATTTTTTTGTCCATTACAAGTTTCCTTTCTTTCGGCTTTCTTCCACTCGGTGCTCTCGTTTTAGTATGCGCCACGCTGTCATGTATGTATCATGATCGATCAAACGACTGTCATGAAGATTCTTCAATTCAATCGTCATTAATTCAATATCATAGATACGTGACCCAACATAGACAAAGATGCCAAATCGTTTGAGCAGTTGTTGCACGTCATATAAGCTCTCCATCTCAAAGCACTTCCTTCACATTATACAAGTAATCCGTAGTTTTTTAAACCCAATAAAACACATATTATCAAAAGAAATCCAAAAACAAGCGTAGATAGGATTTTTTGATGAATCGAGTAATTGGTCACTTTCTGTGGTAGGCCGATGATATTTCCTATAAGCAAGCCACCAACAATCCCACCGAGATGCCCCCAGATATCGACTGAGGTATCCGTCAAACCAAATACAAAACTGATAACAATAAACAACATGTAATGACGAATCAATTGGCGAACCTGAGAGTTATTTTTGAAATGAAATCCAAGAACGAATAACGCACCAAACAAACCAAACAAAGAAGTACTTGCTCCACCAGATAGAACGCCAAGATCGTTGAATGCAAAACTCGCTGCATTCCCAAGGATACCACTAAACAAGTAGATCAAGAAAAAACGCCAATGACCGTAGAGTGTTTCAATTTGGTCTCCCATAAAATATAAAATCAAAGAATTCATGACAAAATGCACCAGTCCAAAGTGAATGAAAATCGGTGTAATAAACCGCCACCATTCATTTCCAACTACAATAGACGGCCCAAACATGCCTAAATATGCTGGAATATTTAAAAATGGAAAGAACTCCATCATTGCAAACACGATGGTTTGTATCGCTAAAAACAAATAAGTCAAAATTGGTCTTCTTAGCCAAGCGTTTAATTTTAATTTCTGTTGATAATTCATGTAACCCTCCTTATTATTTATCGATAAACAAGTGTTGCACTTTTTTATCAAAACTTTCTGGTACCCATTGATTGTTTATTTGTTCTTGAAAAACCAGACTACATGTCTGGTTCGGATAATTGGCTAGATAGCGATCATAGTAGCCTCCACCAAAACCAATCCGATAACCATTTTGATGATAAACAACCCCTGGAACGATCAGCAAATCGATAGCGTCCGGTGAAAAAGAATGATCAGATAATGGCTCCAGTACGCCAAAAGCGGTGCGTTCAAATCGGGTATCCGGATCAATTTTAAAAAAACACATTTGACGTTCAGGCAATGTCTTAGGAACAAGTATGGTTTTACCCTCTTCCCATGCCTTTTCAATAATTGGGGTCGTAGCCACTTCTATCTCATTTGCCATCGTCAAACCAACCACTTTTGCTTGCTGCCATTCATTACTTTGAAAGAGTTGTTGGTAAATTTTTTGCTCTTTTTGCTGCTTCTGTTCACTTCTAGCAATCTTTTGTAAATTTTCAATGCCAAGTTTTCTAAGTTTTTCTTTAATATGACTCAAACGTATCAATCCACCTCTCGTTAAAATGGTAGCGGAAAATAGTAAAAATAGCAATTTAACTTTTTAAATAAAAAGAGTTTTATAAACAGAATTTAAGACATCACTCTCACTCTTTATTCTAAAAACGAGTAAACGGTGTTCACGCATCAGCTCTTTGAAATAAGCCTGAATTTTTCAAAACATGAGAAGCTGTTAAAAAAAAATTCTTTCTTATTGTCATTGGAGCTTTCCGATGCCTTCACGACCTCTGATTCACTCTTTTCATTTGAATAGACAGAATAATCGTAGTCTCAAAATAACGAGAAACTACTTTGGGAAACACTGCTTACTCAACACAATCGTTTCTTCCCCGTATTTATTTTCTAAGCAATCGTTTGTTTGGAAAATAATAAATATAAGAAATATGGAGCTCCTAGGACCGCAATTAAAATCCCAGTAGGAATCTCACCACTTGGTAGAATCACTCGTGTAAGAACATCTGCAATCGTTACAAAAAATGCCCCAAATAATCCACTCAAGATCAAGGACAGTTGATTTTCTCTTCTGACGACAAATTTAGCCAAATGAGGAGCTAACAAACCGACAAAAGATAAGCTGCCAGCTACCGCAACGCTTCCGCAGGCTAAAGCAACAGCGAGTATCAATAGGATTTTTTGACTTTTCTGCACGTCTAATCCTAGACTTTGCGCTCTTTCTTGACCAAAAGATAATAAACCAATTCGTCGACTGTAAATCAGCACGAAAGGAAGCAAAATGACTGCCCAAGGTAACAATGAGAAAACATATGGCCAACTAGCTCCCCAAAGTGAACCTGCTAACCAGGCATTAACAAAACCATAGTTTTCTTTCGACAATTTAATCGTAAATAAAAGCATCAATGCCGACAATCCAGCATTGACTGCAATTCCTGATAGTAAAAGCCGGTTCATCCCTAAAAAACTATTTCTCGTATAAGCAAACAAGTACACAAGTAAAGCTGCAAGCAAGCCGCCTAGAAAAGCCACGATCAATAGTAAAAACGGAAAAGTTTGGTTGGCATAAAAGCCCAAATAAATCATAACGAAAAAACCTGCTCCAGCGTTAATGCCCAATATGCCAGCATCAGCTAGTCTATTTCTGGTAACTCCCTGCAAGATAAAGCCTGAAATACCTAAACACATACCAGCAAGAAGACTGATTAATAGACGAGGGGCACGAAATTCATAAACAATCAACTCTTGGATTGCCGAACCATTCCCTTGAAACACCTCAGCTAATTGATCAAATGGAATAAATGGTGTGCCAATCATTAAACTTGCAACTATACTAACAACTAATAAAAGAAATAAAACAACTAGTGATTGGTAACTTCTTTTCATCCTTGTTCCCTCCTTACTTGGAGTAGTAAAAACGGTACACCGATCAAGGAAATTATTAAGCCGAATGGCGTTTCAAATGGCGGATTGATCATTCGTGCAACATAATCCGCCAACATCACTAATCCTCCACCTGCTAAAAAAGAGGCTGGTAAAACATACCGATAATCGGAACCAATAATTCCTCGGACGATTGGTGGAACCATCAATCCAATAAATGAAACTGGTCCAACTAACGACACCGCCATTGCAGCTAACCCCGCCACTAATACAAATGCAAAAAATCTGATCCGTCCAGGGTTGCCTCCTAATGCCAAGGCATGTGACTCACTTAAGTTGACCAACGAGATGGAGCGACCTAACAAAAAGGAGCCACTAACTGTCAACAGGTAAATTGGAGCCAAAATTTCCAATTGATGCCATGTGACGTTCGCAGCGCCTCCCACGAACCAAAACGCCAAGTCTTGTTGCAAATTGAATAGTTGTGTCAGCGCTTGACTAATAGCTGTAAAAAAAGTACTGATCGCAACACCTGCTAAAATCAATTGAAGTGGATTCATCCCCATTTTTGAAAAACGTAAGAAACCAAAAACAAATAATGTAACTACCAACGAACCAAGTAATGACAGTAAAAAAACAGAAAAAGCAGAAGCATGTGGCCAAAACGCAAAACAAAGAGCCATTGCAAGTGATGCTCCTGCATTAATTCCTAATAACCCTGAATCAGCTAAAGGATTCCGCGTCACCCCTTGCATCAATGCGCCACTAAGAGCAAAACAGCTTCCGACTAAGAAAGCCCCCAGCACTCGAGGCAACCGAATCGTTCGGATAATCAACTGCGATTGAACTGAGTCGTCAAATTTAAAAATCGCTTGCCACAAATTAGAAAAGTCGACAACCGCCGCTCCATTGGCTAACGCAAAGAAAAATATACTAACTACTCCTAGCAACAATAGGGAAAGAATCATTCGTTTCCTCTTTGTCTTCATTGTTCATCCTCCTTACGATCATTGATTAAATCGTAAGACAAAACAACGGGTTTATTCGTTTCAGGCAATTCGATGATCTGCGCTTCAATTTCATAGATTTCCCTCATCCATGACGTTGTGATTACTTCATCAGGTGTGCCTTGAACCACTATTTGTCCTGCTTTCATCCCAATTAAATAGTCAGAAAAGCGAGAAGCGTGATTGATGTCATGGATCGACATTAAAATGGTTGTCTGTTTGATATGATTGATCTCTTTCAGTAAATGTAAGATTTCCAATTGATGCGCAGGATCTAAAAAAGTGGTTGGCTCATCTAAAATCAAAATATCCGCTTCTTGGGCTAAAGCCATCGCAATCCAAACTCGTTGCGCTTGTCCACCTGATAGACTCGAAAGCTCTCTTTCTTTCAACTTAGTTAGTTGCGTCGCTTCCAACGCCCATTGGATAGCATGTAGATCTTCTTCATTTAATCCACTAAAAAATTTTTGATAAGGATAACGACCATAAGAGACCACCTCTTCGACAGTCATGCCTAAAGGGTGTTCACTACTTTGGGCTAACAGTGCAATTTTTTGCGCTAACATCTTAGGACTATATGTAGAAATTTCAGATCCATCTACGATAATCTTTCCTTCTTTGACAGGTAACAGTCGAGTAAAACTTTTTAATAAAGTTGATTTACCACTGCCATTAGGACCAATCAAACTTGTCACTTTTCCTTCTGGTATCTTGATAGACATTTTTTCAATCACTTGTTTATTTAAGTAACCCGTTGTAATATCAACAGCTTCAATCGTCGTCAAATTTTTCATCCTTTCCCTGAAAATCATTCTCAATTATGAAGCTCCTTCACAAATTCGTCAAGTTTTACTCTAAATGGCTCATTCCCGAAAATAGTTGACATGACCACTATTGTCAGGAATAATATCAATTGAGAATGATTATCAATGAAAATCCCTACAGGAGGAAAAAATGAAACTAAAAAAGAATATCTTTACCATTGGGGCCACAGTGTTGCTGCTTGGTTTACTTAGCGCCTGCTCTTCTTCAAATAATTCATCCAATTCAACTGACACAGCAGGTAATGAAACAACTGCAAAAACTCACCTAGTGACTGATGCCTTGGGTCATAAAGTCGAGATCCCTAATCAACCAAAACGAATCATCGGGAGTTACCTCGAAGACTATCTTATCGCTTTAGGTGAAAAACCTGTTGCTCAATGGACAGTTGGTAGTGGATCGATTCAACATTATTTACAAAAAGAATTAAAAGATGTTCCCACGATCTCTTATGATCTTCCGTATGAAAAAGTCTTAAGTTATGAACCCGATCTTTTATTGATCTCTTCTTCGGCTACAGTTGAAGGAGGTAAATACGAGCAATACAACAAAATTGCGCCAACCTATGTCGTAAAAAATGGGAATGATGTCACTTGGGAAACCCAACTAAAAGATATCGGAAAAGCATTAAATAAAGAACAAGCAGCAGAAAAAATCATTACTGATTACCAAAAAAAGGTGAAAGCCACTAGACAAGAACTCGCAGATAAAATCAACGGCAAAACGGCTGCTGTTTTATGGGTAACGAATAACTCAGCATTTATGGTTAGTGAAACACGTTCAAGTGGAAGAATCATTTACGGTGATCTAAAATTTGGTGTGCCAAATCTAGTTACTGAAATCTCTAAAAGTGCAACTTCAGATTGGTCAGCTGTCTCTGCAGAAAAATTAGCAGAGTTAGATGCAGACTATCTCATCTTAGTCAACAGTGATGAAAAAGCTGCGATGTTTAATGAAGCAACTTGGCAAAATTTAAAAGCGGTCAAAGAAAATCATGTCTTAGAATTTGGTCCTGAATCTAGTTGGCTCTATAATGGTCCAATAGCTAGTCAAAATATGGTCAATGATATCAAAAATAATTTGAAATAAATCATCTGAACAAGAATAGACGTTCACCTTCCTTTCTTTACAAATTGGAGTGAACGTCTTTTTTTATTTAACTATGTGCTAAACCACTTTGCTCATTTTTTGCCATTTCTGAAATCGATGAGGGTATTGATTTTCTTGGTTGACAATTCCTTCATGTTCTTCCACTAATTCAAAACTTGTAAAATCGATTTCTCCAATAAATGTATCCCCCTCAAACTCTGCATCAATTAATGTTCGCCAGATGATTTTTGTTTCTGGTAACAAAGCTTGAAAAATTCGACTTCCTCCTGACACATAGATATCTTCAGGTATATCCTTGGCATATGCCAAAAGTTCATCAATCGAATGAAGGACTTCCGCATTTTTTTCTACTTTAAAATCTTTTTGAGTAGTTAACACAATGATATGCCGATAAGGAAGAGACAATTTGCCCATGCCTTCATATGTCTTTCTCCCCATCACTAATATTTTATCCATCGTATGTTCCCGAAAAAAACGCATATCGTTTGGTAACCTCCAAGGAAGCAGGCCATCTTTTCCAATCAAACCATTCTTGTCTTGTGCCCACATTGAAATAAACATGTGTTTCATCCTCTCAAACTGAATTTGAACAAACGATTTCAATCATACAAGAAAAACGACCCTGTTACAAGAAAAAGAGTCGCTTGTCAGGTTTATGGTTTCATTCAACCTTCACTATTAAAAAAAGTCTAGCTTCCTAAAAAGGATTCTAGACTTACGCTGAACTAATTATTTAGTTTCACGGTGTAAAGTAACTTTACGTTCGCGTGGGCAATATTTTTGTTTTTCCAAACGATCAGGGTTGTTACGTTTGTTTTTGCTTGTTAGGTAGTTACGTTCTTTACAAGAAGTACACTCTAAAGTAATGTTTACGCGCATGTTTTTCCCTCCCATTTTTTACTAGAATCCTCTAAGATGACTCTCAGACTTGATTATCTTACCATGATTTCCACTAGATTGCTAGCCTTTTTACAAAATTTGTTAAGTAAAACTACTTGACGAAAGTTATCTAAATAACTACTTGCTAAACAAAATCTTTTCCTTTTCCAACTATTGCGCTTACACTTGAAATATAAATAATTTTTGAGGAGGAAGATTTTATGCCTTGGAATATGAAAGATTATCCGCCTGCAATGAAAAATTTAGAAGAGTTAACACGAAAGAAAGCAATCGATATCGGTAACGCCTTGCTTGCAGAAGGCTATCCTGATGATCGTGCTATTCCGATTGCTATCAAACAAGCCAAAGAATGGTCAGAAGATGCTACTTCTACTGAAAAAAAAGAGTTTTCTCAAGAAAAAAATCCAACAAAGCATGATTCTCACGACACAAATCCAAGAGCTTCTAAATTATTGACAGCCAACGTGATCGTAAAATTTGAAGAAGATAAGTGGATTGTCCAATCAGAAGGAGCTAAAAAAGCAAGTAATCATTTTGATACGAAAGAAAAAGCGATTGAAAAAGGGAAAGAAATTGCTCAAAACAAAAACACATCATTAATTATCTACAAAAAAGACGGAACGAAAGAAAGAGAAATAAACTATTAATAAAAAACAACTCCTCCACAATAAAGGAGGAGTTGTTCACTGTTAAAAAGGAATAAAATCAATCCACTCGAAGCGGGATGTTCTTTTGCTTCGCTAACTGATTACTTTTTAGACTGTTACATAATCGATTGCTTCAGCCTTAGGGATTTCTTCGTCAACGAAGAAAACTTTATACCAAGTTAAAAAGCTGAAAATCGTCCAAATTTTTCGTTGTTCTTCATGACGCCCTTCATGATGGTCATTTAACAACTTCATAATTTTTTCTTGATCAAAGAATTCTTTGGCAAAATCAGCCTCAAATAATTCTTTGACTTGTTGATAGCCATGGTCTTCTTTCAACCAAGCTTTGATTGGTACTGGGAAACCAAGTTTTACACGGTTAGACCATTCTTCTGGCAAATGTTTATTTGCTGCTTGTCGGAAAATATCTTTGGTATTATTTTGATTTAACAGATACTTACTTGGGATCTGTTCTGCCAATCTCATCACTTCGATGTCAAGTAACGGTACGCGTACTTCAAGTGAGCTGGCCATTGATAATTTATCCGCTTTTAATAAAATATCTTTTGGCATCCATTGATGAAGGTCAACGTATTGCATTTTGTTCACTTCATCTTCGATTTTTTCAGTTTTAGCATAATGGACTGCCATAATCTCCTGAACGGAAGGAGCCTTTTGGTATTCTTGTTTTAAAATATCTGACGCTTCGTTTTCTTCAAACACTCGGGCATGACCAATAAAATATTCTTTCGCAGGAGCTAAAGATTCATATAAGTGGATTCTACCGTGGAAGTTTTTCATCTTGCCAATTTTTCGTCCCAAGTTATAACGTGTTCCTTTTGGTAGTTTCTTCAACCCTTGAGCAATGACACGAATAACTTTTGAATTCGTATGGAACCCATAAGTTTGGTATCCCGCAAATAGTTCATCTGCCCCTTCACCTGATTGGACAACTCGAACACTTTGCGAAGCCAAGTTTGCTAAGAAATAAAGTGGGACACATGAAGGATTCGAATCTGGCTCATCCAAATGGTATTGAATCAAAGGAAAAGCTTTAAATGACATATCTCCATCGATGACAGCTGCTGTATTATCTAAGTCCAAAAGTTCTGTTAACTTTCTAGCTTCAATAGCTTCATTATATGTTTTATCATCAAACCCAATTGAAAAAGAATGATCAGGTTTTAATACAGAAGTCACATAGCTTGAATCTACCCCACTAGATAAGAATGAGCCAACTTCTACATCGCTGATCGTATGTGCTTTAATCGATGCTTCAACTGTTTCATCAATCTTATCGATCCATTCTTTCCGTGAATAGTTTTGTTTTTCTTCAAAATTAGCATCCCAATATTGATGAATCGCTAACTTATTATCTTTGTAAGTGAAATAATGACCTTCTGGCAAACGGTGAACCCCTTTAAAAAAGGTTTCTCCATTTAATGGTGAATATTGAAATGTCATATAAGGTTTCAAGGCTTCTTTATTCAATTCTTTATGAAAATCTGGATGTGGTAAAAAGCTTTTGATTTCTGATCCGAACATAAATGTGCCGTTCATTTCCGCATAATAATATGGTTTGATTCCAAAATGATCCCGAGCACCAAATAATTCATTGCGTTTATTGTCCCAGATTGCAAAGGCAAACATACCCCGAACCTTTTGTAATAGATCAGTTCCCCATTCTTCATAACCATGCAACAATACTTCTGTATCCGCATGTGTTTGAAAAATATGTCCAGCTGCAATCAGCTCTTCTCTAAGAGGTTGGTAATTATAGATTTCCCCATTAAAAATGATGACTTTTGTTCGATCTTCATTATAGATAGGTTGTTTTCCACCCTCTAAGTCGATAATACTTAATCTTCTAAATCCTAAAGCAACATGCTGGTCAATATAATCACCCGAACTATTCGGTCCCCGATGAACGATTCGATCCATCATGTCGTTTACGATTGCTTTTTTATTGTCTTTGTCGTTAATAAATCCTACAATTCCACACATTTTATTTTTCACATCCTAGATAATAATTACTATTACTTTGTTTCGTCCATAAGCATCTTATCATAGAGGCTATTAAATCTTGAAATAATAGCTCTCTTACAGTTTCGTCACATGAAATAACAGTGAATATTTTTGAGTTCTACTATAAAAAAAGTAGTCCTATTAATTAATTTAACATGTTTTGACTAAGGAAGCTATTTTGTTTAGCAAAGACTTGAAAAATATTCATTATTATTTAATCATCTCTATCATTTAACCAATCAAAATTTAGTCCTTACTAAATAATCCGCTCTAATTAAGTTACGAGCGATTTCCAATAAGACTTGTTTGATTTTACTCTTAAACCTTCTTGTCGTGAAAGAAATTCCGTTGGAACAATCTCGTTTAAAAACAAGAATATATTTTCCACTTACAAATAAACCTAACTAGATCTGACCTCATCTCGCATAGTATCTGGTTTATATTTTCTTTTCTATTTCTTCGAACATAGCTAAGAAGACTTTGTTCGTTTACTTATCTCTAAAACTATATTTTTTTTGATTCATTCATGTTATTATTATGAAGGATCTTTATTGGAAAGGGTAATGTTATGAAAGTATCAATTGTGGTTCCATGCTATAACGAAGAAAAAACAGTTCCTCTTTTTTTTAACGAGGTCGAAAAATTTAAGGGAATACATGAATTTGAATATTTGTTTATTGATGATGGTTCAAGAGATAATACATTACAAGCAATCAAAGCATTAGCTAATGACCATGAATATGTACGCTTTATTTCCTTTTCTCGAAATTTTGGGAAAGAAGCTGCTTTATATGCTGGTTTACAAGCTTCTACTGGCGACCTTGTCTCTGTAATGGATGTTGATCTACAAGATCCACCTGATCTATTACCAGAAATGATTGAAACAATTATGCAATCTGATATTGATTGCGTCGGTACTCGTCGTTCGACTCGTGACGGTGAACCACCGATCCGTAGTTTTTTTGCTAAGAAATTTTATCAGCTAATCAATAAAATCAGTGATACTGAAATGGTTGACGGAGCGAGAGATTTCCGTTTAATGACTCGCCAAATGGTTGATGCTATCTTGGAATTAACTGAATACAACCGCTTTTCGAAAGGCTTGTTCAGTTGGGTTGGTTTTAAAACCAAGTATATTTCCTTTGAAAACCGTGAACGAGTAGCTGGTGAAACCTCTTGGTCTTTTTGGAAATTATTTAATTACTCTATTGATGGAATCGTCAACTTTTCAGATGCACCATTAACAATTGCTTCATTCGTGGGGGCATTATCATGTATTGGTTCAGGTCTTGCTATTTTATTTATTATTTTACGTGCCCTGTTGTATGGTGATCCTACAGCTGGCTGGCCTTCCATGGTCTCGATTTTCTTGTTTATCGGAGGTATCCAATTATTGTGTCTTGGAATAATTGGCAAATACATTGGAAAAATCTTTTTAGAAACCAAACAACGTCCAGTGTATATTATCAGAGAGACTGAAAAAATTAATCCAAAAAACTATCAAAGCGAGAAATAAAAAAACTCAAGTTGTAACGATCTCAATAGTTAGTGATCTAACTGTTGGATTTCCTACAACTTGAGTCTTTTTTTATTTTCATCTATTTATGATGGTCAAAACAATGGTCCCAATCCCCAGCATAGTCAAACTAAATTGTACGAGTTCTGCTTTTTGCGGATTCCAGGTTTTCAACAATTCTTTTACCAGCATTAACACTAAAATTCCTACAACAATATATAAAATATAATAAGTTCTCATTCCTGAAGCCCAGATCGTAGGAGAAAATCCCATAATTATTCTTGAACAAGCGCCCATCATCATTAACAACATAAGAAAAGATGCTGTTTTTTTATTTTCAAAACTTAAGTAAATCCCTAGGAGTAAACAAGCCAATAAACCTAAAACAAGTAAAGTCGCTATCCATGATCCAGGACGAGTAAGTGACAGATTCGTTCCAGTATCGGTAAATAGCTTTGTTAAGTGACTGCTATCCCATATTTGTGCACGACTATTGCCACGTATGTGTATAAAACTTTCACCCATCGTATTCCCTAGGTAGATAATCAGATTCAAGAAAAAAGGTATAGCAGATAATAAGCGGCCATAATAATTTTTGCACTTGTTATAAGAAAGTAAAAAAACAAATAAGAACAAAATTAAGAACAATACATTTGTATCTAGAAAAAAAGGCTTTCCAAAAGAAGAAATACCCAAATCCAATTTAGCAATAAACCCAAATTGATCATATTGAGGAAACCACTTACTAATTTCTTGAGATGTCCTGATGGCATTCCCCGGTGTTGTCAACGAAAATAGTAACTCAATAAAACTTATGAGCAATGGGAGAATCAATAAGCGATGATATGCTCTTTTATATAATAAATAGCCAGTTATAATGGCCGTTAAAGTAAAAAAGCACGCATTCACTTGTTCTTGGTTAGCAGCAAATATCAGGAAAGGCAAACTAAACCAATAAATACTAGGAGTGATAGCTCTTCCTTTCAAGCGTTGGAAGAATGGGAAAAAAGCGAATAAGCAAAATGAAACGGACCATTGATAATTCAAAGTTGTCGACTCCCAGCCTGTTTCCCCCATCACGGTAAGTGGGACTAAGCAGTAGACAGATGTAACTAGCAACACGTTCTTACCATCCAATTTTTCAAAAACATACTTACAAATCATCAGGACCGTGCCCAACATGATGATTGAATTGATAAATTTCCACAGCAGAAAATGTTTAGAGAAAAACATCATAAACAGCTCTATGATAATTCTCGAACTCCAAGTTTTATAATGTTCGATCGAAGCTCCTAAATACCCTAGTTGGTCTAATCTATTTGAGTAAACTAAATCGTCTGCTCTAAATGATGGCATATATAGATTGAAAAATAAAAAAACAAGCCAAATAACTAAAAGCAAAAAAAATAATTCTTTATTAATTCTTTTTTTATTCCAGTACATTATTAAACTCCTTTTTATAATTTATCCCAGCAATTATAACACAGAGGCTTCTGTTTCCTATATTTTTTTCATCCTTTTATTTTTAAATAATGAATAAAATGGTCACTTTATCAAAAATAAACATAACAATTAACAGGTTTCATTCATTGGTTTTCCAAAGCGTTTGATCAACCATATTCGGCTAAAAGAAGATTCATTACTTGTTAATAAAACTTTACAAGAAAAATAAGTACTCCAAACAAATAACACCGCATAATTTTTGAAACATTCATAAATTCTCCATTCTAAATGATATCGTTCATGAAGAGACAAAAGTTACAATAACTATCGATAGGCATCTGACGGAAATTCGGAATACAAAAAGAGGTTATGAAAACTTTGGGTAGCTCCAATGACAATAAGAAAGAATTTTTTAAACATCTTTCCATGTTTGAAAAATTCAAGCTTATTCCAAGAAGCTGCAGCTTAAACACTATTGATTTATTTTTTGAGTAAAGTGTGGGTTTAATGTCGCACCATCAGAATAGTCTTTCGGGGGAGTCAAAAAATAATTCAGATTAAAAAACACAACAAAAAAGACACGACCTAAATCGTGTCTAACTGTTGATATAAAGGAAGGTACAGGATTTGAACCTGCGCGCCGGTATTAGCCGGTTCGCCGGATTTCGAGAATAGGGTTTAAAGCTGATTTTAAGTGTTTTTCGCTTATTATCAGCTTTTTAAATAATTGAAATACATCTTTTAATTACATATATTTCTTTATTGGGGGTACCAAAAGGGGTACTCTTTTTTATATTTTATTCGCAACTTAAATCACTCAAAGTATGTACTCTGTAGGACTCGAACCTACGACCGGACGGTTATGAGCCGTCTGCTCTAACCAACTGAGCTAAGGGTACGGATAATAGCCCTCACAACTACTACAAACAAAAGAATGGATATAGACTAGATAATAATGGGTTTAATTCTTCATGTTGTAATATGTTAATTATTACACAACTATACATAAAAAAACTAGATTGTATTTATTGTTTGCTTACAAGTAGAGTAGATTTTGCATAACATGAAATTTATTCTTTTATATAATATTCACATTTGCTATGATTAATTAGTACAAATAACAGGGAGGATAACAAATGAAAAAAATTATTAAAATTATTTTTGTTGGAGTTTTAGTATCACTATTTTTAGTCGGCTGTAGCTCAAATTCTCAAGAAAAGAAAGCAGATTATACAACTGAGCAAGCAGAAGAAGCGTTGAATAATGGAGAGTCGATAGATGGTAAAACTGTCAAAATAACCGTTGATAAACTAGTACCGGATAGTGCATTTGGCTATAACATACAAACAGGAGAACATTTAAACTTTGTTTCTTCAGAAAATCCTAATGTAAAAGAAGGAGATTCACTAGTTGTAAAAGTGACCAAAGTTGAAAGTACTTTAGGATCTTTTATTATAACTTATACAAAATAATATGTACTTCCCCTCAACATTGAGGGGATATTTTTTATCTTTGAGGAATATTCAAATACCAACGCTTATCATGGAAATCTTGTGCTCCACCTTTAGTATTTCCTTCTGGATCATTTGTCGCACGCATCATGACGTATACTTTCTTATTAGGGAAATTACGCATATTAAAAGATACATGATAACCAACATTTCCAGAAGTATTATAAGCTTGATTTACATCTGGTCTATATACTCCATCAGCCTTTACTCGTGCTAGCTCTTTCCCAGTATCATAATCCATAATGAAAATATACTCGTATTGATAGTTAGCAATATGCCAACCAGCCACATGCAAGTTTGCGTTTTCGATTTCTCCAAATTGGTCGATGTGGGCGTAGTTCGTTCCATCTGTTAATGTAGGATTTGCAGCACCTGCTCGAGTTGGATCAATTACTGGTTTATCCTCCGAAGTAGTTGGATTATCATCCGTAAAACCATGAGCCAAATCGTAGGCTAGTTTTTCTTTACTTACACCCATTTCAGAAAGATAACCGTAAGGATCTGTATGATTGCCCCAGATATTTTGTGTAACCCATAAGTGTGACTTGATTCCTGGTTGATTATAAGGAGTGTCTAAGGTTAACGGAATTCCATACTGTAATGCAGAATCTCGAGCTAATTCAACGTATGCTTTGTAGTTTTTCTCAAACATTGCTTTATCATGTGTATGCTGTAATTCGATTTGCACAGGACTATTTGCATTAGCATATGAACCAGCGCCATACTGCACATAACCAGGCTGTCCGACTTGGTAAACAATTCCGCCATCTCCCACAATATAAGCGGTATATGCACTTGTCCACGAACGTTTCATATACTGCGCCTCATTGCGTCCTGTTGCTGTTTCGTTAGCTGTTTCATGTAATAAAATATACTTATTATTCGCTACTTGAGAGCTGCCTTCATTTACACCTAAATTAAATTCATTGTTAATAGTATAGGCAAAAGCATGCAAAGGTAATAAAAAAAGAGCCATTAGTAGGCTCAATGATAAAATGATTTTCTTCTTCATTTTTTTCCTCCTATTTTTTTAAGTTATAAGCAGACACACCTGTTATTACACCTAAAAACGTTGCTACTGAATTGATTGTCAGAACTGTCATATCTGTTCCGCTCCAATCGTAAGCTTTTCCAAGTGTTGCCACTAGTACAGATACAGCTGGAAACACTGTTAGTACAGCCCATTTAATTATTTGATAATATCTATCTGGTAAAATCATAACTTCTCACCTACTTTATAATTTAGTTAAAAAGTACCCAATTATTGTGATTCCTAGTCCAATCATGAAGCCCCACGACCATTTATTATTTGCTTTAATTTCTTTTATATCTTCTGCATTATTAAGAGCAATTGAATAGGCCTTGTCAGCCCTATCTTTTGCAGTATCAGCTTTTTCTCGTAAAGATTCGTAGTTATCTAATTTCGTTTCAATACGAACTAAACGCTCTACAACCTCCTGTGTTATATCTTCTTTCAATTACTCGCCCACCTTCCAAAAAAAAATGTACTCGTTTGAGTACACTTTTTTAGCTTTCTTTATTAATAATTTTATCTGCTTCTTCTTCTGTAATGCACAAAGGAACAAATTGCCGAACTTGATCTGCAGTAAAGCAATTCCAGTCATACATCATTTTAATATCATCATAGGAATACATATTATTTTCCTCCTTCATTTTCTGATAATTGAAGTTGACTTTTTAATGAATCTATTTCTTTACTATTTTGAATAGTTGTAAGCATTGTTTTTGAATTGATTTGTGCTAACGAATCAGCTCTTTTTGTTAGTTCTTCATTCGCCTGTTTCAATATTTTATTATCATCTTGTAATCCTTCAGATAATTCCTCTATTAGAGCCAATTTTTTTGAAACATCTTGCGTTACAACTTCTTCCCATTTCCGTTCCCTTGGATTCCAAAATTGACGATCTAATGGAATATTTGACAATGGTGGCACAGACGTATAAGGCACGCCCTCTGGGAAGTTATCTGGCATATTTTCCCAAACCTTACAACCAACTGGATAAAGATATTCATACATTGTTTTCATGATTGTTTCCTCCTAAGCTTTGATTACTTCTTGGATGTGGAGTTGGTCGACTCCCCAAGCATTTACTGAGCTACTTGTATAATTGGTACCTGTAACTAGAGTCACTTTATCTCCAGCATTAAATTTTCGTACCATGAACCAACCTACATCATTCCGCCAATTTAGTGATCCAGCAATACCTGCGGCTCTCCATTTGCCACTACCATTCACAGCTATTTCGAGATACGCATAATATTTAGCATCTCCTGTTTGACAAGTAAACTTTCCGTTAAATTGTAAGGTACACCCTTTTAAAATTGTCATTGTTTTCAAATCAGCTGAAATGGTAAACAGATCATTATCTCTTGAACGTTCATTATCATATGAGTAGGGTGTTCCCCATTTTAGTATCGTTCCATCTTTTACTTCCACTCCCCCTAGTTGTCCACCAGTAAGAGTGATTCCAAACGTTTCTTTCGCAAGATTAACTCCTTTGACAGTCGGTGTTTGTAAAAAGTTCTTAAACCCGTCAATGGACTGATTTTCAGAAGTTTGTACTAATTCTTCTTTTCCATCAATTGCATCAACATGTGTTTTCAAATATTTAGGAACACCATTCTCTTTTAATTGCACAATATCAGACATTAAACTTCGCCTACTTTCTCAAATGTAAT
>ERZ809114.71-NODE-71-length-84331-cov-10.555259_pt1 | contig 84331 bp, 70 predicted proteins | sample MGYA00520519_ERZ809114 | MGnify/ENA primary metagenome ERZ809114 (study PRJEB31570, sample SAMEA3212991) | Homo sapiens | biome: human-gut; feature: human gut; material: fecal | place: Sweden | collected 2011 ...
CAGCTCTCTAAAAATTTTATTATATTTCCGTGTCCACTTGACGGGGAGCCAACCACCTTTTAAACTGTCTTTTGCTTGTTGTTTCAGTTCTTTTGAAGATAGCATGAGTTTCACTCCTTTTTATTTATGCCATAAGTATAACAAAGAAGAAACAATTTGGCTTTCTTTATCTTTTATCTGTTATTATAATTTCTTTAAAAAATGAAGGTTAAATAAACACCTGTTACCCAATGAACCCTTGCAAAAAAGAGTTAGAACGATTATGATGATGGGAGTTGTCAATGCGATTATTATAGAGAAAGTAGGGAATTGAATGACACAACCTGCCATTCGTTATCGTTTAATCAAAAAAGAAAAACATACCGGTGCCCGTCTTGGTGAATTGATCACTCCTCATGGGACATTTCCCACACCAATGTTTATGCCTGTGGGAACACTAGCAACTGTCAAAACCATGTCACCTGAAGAATTAAAAGCAATGGGCGCGGGAGTCATTTTAAGTAATACGTACCATTTATGGTTAAGACCTGGAGAAGACTTGGTAGAAGAAGCAGGCGGCTTACACAAGTTCATGAATTGGGATCAACCGATTTTGACAGATTCAGGTGGTTTTCAAGTGTTCTCGCTAAGCGATATGCGTAACATCGAAGAAGAGGGTGTCCATTTTAAAAATCATTTAAATGGTTCTCGGATGTTTTTATCACCAGAAAAAGCAATTAATATCCAAAATAAATTAGGGTCAGACATCATGATGAGCTTTGATGAATGTCCTCCTTTTGATGAAAGCTATGATTATGTCAAAAAATCAGTGGAAAGAACCTCACGTTGGGCTGAGCGAGGCTTAAAAGCCCATCTGAATCCTGATCGTCAAGGATTATTTGGTATCATTCAAGGAGCTGGGTTTGAAGATTTACGTCGCCAAAGTGCAAAAGATTTGATCTCAATGGATTTCCCTGGCTATTCAATCGGTGGTTTGTCTGTTGGCGAACCTAAATCAGAAATGAACCGTGTGTTAGAGTTTACAACACCATTGATCCCTGAGGATAAACCTCGTTATTTAATGGGTGTTGGTGCAGCAGATTCATTGATTGATGGCGTGATTAGAGGAGTCGATATGTTTGACTGTGTCTTGCCTACACGTATCGCAAGAAATGGTACTTGTATGACTTCACAAGGACGCTTAGTCGTGAAAAATGCACAATACGCACATGACTTCCGCCCAATCGATGAGAAATGTGACTGCTACACATGTAAAAATTATACACGTGCGTATATTCGTCATTTGATCAAATGTGATGAAACATTTGGGATACGGTTAACGTCTTACCATAACTTGTACTTCTTATTAAACTTGATGAAACAAGTGCGTCAAGCGATCATGGATGACAATTTATTAGAATTTCGAGCAGCCTTTTTTGAGGAATATGGGTTTAATAAAGAGAATGCCAAAAGTTTCTAATCTTTTTCACTAAATTTATGTAAAAAACTAGTGTCTCACGCCTTTTTCTGCTAAAGTTGAGTGTGTAGATACATGTTAGTGAGGTGAAAAAAATGGGATCATTACCAATGTTAGTCATGTTCGTTGCTCTTTTAGCAATGTGGTATTTTATGTCACGTTCACAAAAGAAACAACAACAAGAACGACAAAATTTACTAGACAGTATGAAATCAGGCGATGAAGTAGTTACAATCGGCGGATTACATGGTGTTGTTTCAGAGATCGACAATGAAAAACGCACAGTTGTTATAGATTGTGAAGGGATTTTTCTAGAATACGATCGAGCAGCCATCAAAACGGTTAAACCTGGAACTGTCGTAACCAATGATTCGACAGTAAATACGGTAGAAAAAACAGAACCAAAAGTTGCTGAAACAGTAGAAGTGAAAGAAGAAGCTACTGAAACTGTTGAAACACCTGAAGATAGTAAAGAAAACAAATAGGTAAAGCTTAGTAGTTGAGTCTGAGACGGTGTCTCGGGCTCTTTTTTTATCCTAAAACTCTGACTTTGTTAAGTTTTGAATAAACTGTTTTTTTGATAAAATACTTTGGATAATTAGGATAATAAATAAAAACACTGATAAATAAAGGATTTAATCGAAATTTAAAAAACTGTGAAAAAAATCACAATAAAGGTTTACATCTGAAAAGGTTTGTTGTATGATGAGAATGTGAATTAATTAACAAACAACCATGACCCATTAGGAGGAAGACAATGGCTAAAGTAATGGAGAAAGAACAACCAAAAACTATTGATGTTCAAGGAATGATTGATGAATTAGCAACGAAAGCAAATGTCGCATTAAAAGAGATGGAAAACTTTGATCAAGAAAAAGTAGATCATATTGTGCATGAAATGGCAATGGCAGCATTAGATCAACATATGCCGTTAGCTAAAATGGCAGTTGAAGAAACTGGTCGTGGGATCTATGAAGATAAAGCGATCAAAAATATGTATGCTTCTGAATATATTTGGAATAACATCAAGCACGATAAAACAGTTGGTGTCATCAATGAAGATGTTCAAAAAGGCTTGATTGAAATTGCTGAACCAGTTGGTGTGGTTTGTGGGGTAACTCCAACAACTAACCCAACATCAACGACAATTTTTAAATCAATGATCGCGTTGAAAACAAGAAACCCAATCGTTTTTGCATTCCATCCAAGTGCTCAAAAATCTTCTGCTGAAGCAGCACGTGTCGTTCGTGACGCAGCGATCGCAGCTGGCGCACCTGAAAATTGTATTCAATGGATTGAACATCCATCGATTGAAGCGACTTCAATGTTGATGAATCATCCAGGGATCGCAATTGTTTTAGCTACTGGTGGGGCAGGAATGGTAAAATCTGCTTATTCAACAGGAAAGCCAGCTTTAGGTGTTGGACCAGGTAATGTACCAGCATATATTGAAAAAACAGCAAAAATCAAACGAGCAGTGAATGACTTGATCGTTTCTAAAACGTTCGATAACGGAATGATTTGTGCTTCTGAGCAAGCAGTAATCGTTGACAAAGAAGTCTATGCTGCAGTTAAAGCAGAATTCCAAGCACATCAAGTCTATTTTGTGAAACCAGCTGAACTTTCAAAATTAGAAGATGCAGTGATGAATGAAGGTAAATACGCAGTAAATCCAGCAATCGTTGGACATTCTGCAATGGACATTGCAAAACTAGCTGGCATCAAAGTTCCAGAAGGGACAAAAATGTTAGTAGCTGAATTAGAAGGTGTCGGAGCGGATTACCCTCTTTCACGTGAAAAACTTTCTCCAGTACTTGCAATGGTTAAAGCAAACAATACAGAACATGCCTTTGAATTATGCGAAGGAATGTTGAACTTAGGCGGATTAGGCCATACTGCAGTGATTCACTCAGAGGATGAAGAGCTACATGTGAAGTTTGGTCTACGGATGAAAGCTTGCCGTATCTTAGTAAATACTCCTTCAGCAGAAGGTGGAATCGGAAATATCTACAACGAAATGATCCCTTCACTAACTTTAGGTTGTGGTTCATATGGTAAAAATTCTGTTTCTAGAAATGTAAGTGCCATCAACTTGATCAATGTCAAAACTGTAGCGAAACGGAGAAATAATATGCAATGGTTCAAATTACCACCAAAAATCTTCTTTGAAAAGAACTCTTTGCTTTATTTAGAAAAAATGGAAAACGTAGAGCGTGTCATGATCGTTTGTGATCCTGGTATGGTGCAGTTTGGTTACTGTGATACGGTTTGTGAAGTACTATCAAGACGTAAGAATGATGTGAAAATCGAAGTCTTCTCAGAAGTTGAGCCAAATCCTTCAACAAACACAGTCTATGCAGGAACGAAATTGATGGCTGATTTCAAACCAGACACAGTGATTGCATTAGGTGGCGGTTCTGCAATGGATGCTGCTAAAGGAATGTGGATGTTCTATGAACACCCAGATACTTCATTCTTTGGAGCAAAACAAAAATTCTTAGATATCCGTAAACGGACATATAAGATCGATAAACCAGAAAAAACACAATTTGTGTGTATTCCGACAACTTCAGGAACGGGTTCTGAAGTAACACCTTTTGCCGTTATCACAGATAGTGATACACATGTGAAATATCCATTGGCAGATTATGCATTAACACCAGATGTAGCAATCGTCGACCCACAATTTGTCATGTCAGTACCAGCTTCTGTCACGGCAGATACAGGGATGGACGTATTAACTCATGCGATTGAGTCTTATGTTTCTGTTATGGCTTCTGATTATACAAGAGGATTGAGCTTACAAGCAATCAAATTAGTCTTCGATTACCTAGAAAAATCAGTGAAAACTCCTGATATGGAATCACGAGAAAAAATGCACAACGCTTCTACAATGGCAGGGATGGCATTTGCGAACGCCTTCTTAGGAATTTGTCACTCAGTTGCGCATAAAATTGGTGGAGAATATGGTATCCCACATGGTCGTACAAATGCCATTTTATTACCACATATCATCCGCTATAATGCAAAAGATCCACAAAAACATGCAATGTTCCCTAAATATGATTACTTCCGTGCAGATACAGACTATGCAGATATTGCTAAGTTCTTAGGGTTAAAAGGACAAACAACAGCGGAATTAGTTGAAGCTTTAGCAACAGCAGTTTATGAATTAGGACAATCAGTTGGAATCAATATGAGCTTGAAGGCGCAAGGTGTAACACAAGAAACCTTAGATTCAACGGTTGACCGTATGGCAGAACTTGCTTATGAAGATCAATGTACAACAGCAAATCCAAAAGAGCCATTGATCAGTGAGCTAAAACAAATCATTATTGATGCTTATAATGGTTAATTCAATACAAGTATAGTTAATCAAGCCCCTTTTCCAGATAAAGATGATCTGGAAAGAGGGGCTTTTTTTGTCGGAAAGGGGATCAATATCGTTAGAACTAGCGTAGGAATTTCTTTTGTTAGAAAAAAACGATTAATTCGCTTTTTTAGAAAAAGTAGTTTTATCAAGACCGATGAACCATGTTACTTTAGATAAGTAAAAATGAAAAAAGAAAGGAAGTTGTTAGGATGACAAAACCATTATTTGAGAAAACAAAAAATCAAGAAAATATGGGAAAAGAACAATTGATGTCAACCGTTGATTCATTAGAAGTCAAATTGCGGGAAAACTTAGAACCACTTGAAAACGTACACAAATGCACTGAGCTATACATAGAGTTGAAAAATGAACTAAAGAGAGAAATTGAAGAACGGGCTAAGAAAAGAGAGGATTGGTATAAGAAAAAGCATTCTCAAATTAAAAAAAAGGAAGATTGTGAGCAGGAACTTCAAAACGCAGTGAAAGCAAAAAAAATGCATTATATAAAAGCACCAAGCGAGTACATGGTGAAACGATCAAGAGCAAAAAAAAAGAGCTTAACGAAATAGCAAAAGAAATCAAAAATTGCAAGTCTGAGATAAAAAAACTGACGAAGGAAATGCAGTATTTAACTGGTAGGAGAGGTGAAAAATGGATCGATCATTCTTTATTAAAGTACGTGGTGAACACTAAAGTTGTCGCAGATGAAAAAAATACACCGGAGGATGACAAACTAAAAGAGGAAGCAGCAACCGAAAAAAATATAGCAGCAAAAGAAAAAGTAACAACAAAAGAACTAAAACTGGTTACTAAAGAATTGACTGAAAAACAACGAAAGCAACAATTAAAAAATAATCTCCACAATCTTAAGGAGCTAGATCAAACGTTAAAAAAATTAGGGAATGTAAAGAATCCTTGTTTTAATCAAAATAAAATAGACTATTATGTCATAATACGTTTATATCTTAAAAGATCTATGCAGCTAGAAAAAATTATACGATTCAGGATTAACCCTGGCGGAAAAACGCTCAATCTATTTAGTGGTGGTAAAGTGGATAAAAAACGAAAAAAAATAGAACGAGATCTTCAGATGAGTTGGAGAGATATTTATAGTTATCTACTAACCAATCCAGATAACTTTAAGCGTGAAACAGCAGTTCAGGAAAAACAGCAGGGGAAAAAACAATTGACTGATCTAATAAGCAAAGAACTAGGGAAAGTATGTGAAACGAGTAGTCCTGAGATAGGGAAGGGGATGGGTATAATAAAACCTAGCGCTCCGCCAATGATGCCAGGAATGGAATTATAGCCGTTTGTCAAAGATACATAGGTTTTATTTTTGTTTATCAGATGAAAAAGAATTGGTATCCTATTATTTATCGCATGAAAACTTGAACAAAAGTATGAAGTGATTGGTGAAGGATAAAATAGAGTCAACGCCATAAGAAAATCTCATTCTAAGAAAATTTTGTATTTTTGTAGACAAAAAAGGTCGTCATTCATCTTTTCGATGATTGGACAACCTTTTTGAGTTGAATCGATTTGTTTATTTCTTTCGTGTGCCATATTTGGTCAGAGGGATTCCTCGGGCTTCGCACCAATCTTTAGTAGTTCCAGATAAGATCAAGGGTTGGTGATGAAGTTCTTGGATAGTTTTAGCTCCTACCATGGTCAATAGCCGTTGAAGTTCTGCTTGCCATTGTTGGACTAGTTGGATCGTTTCTGCCACGCCGTGTGTCATGAGATGCGTTAAGATCGTTCCAGAAACGCCTACTGCATTGGCACCAAGACAAAGTGCTTTGAAGAGGTCGAAGGCATTGCGAATACCACCAGAAGCAAGAATCTCTACTTGATGTTGGGCTTCGTTTGCCTCTAGCAGAGAAGTAACCGTTGATTGTCCCCAATCGACTAAATAATCTAACTCTCTTTTTTTGCGACGAGCATTTTCGATTTGAGTGAAGCTGGTTCCGCTTCGGCCACTGATATCGATTGTCTGAACCCCCAACTCGGCTAGTTCATCGATCGTTTCTCTAGTCATACCAAAACCGACTTCTTTCACGATCAAAGGAACCGAAATGCCTTCGCTGATTTCTTTGATCAATTCTTTCCAATTGGAAAAATCACGATCCCCTTCAGGCATCACCAATTCTTGTGGTGCATTGAGATGGAGTTGTAAAGCATCGGCTTGAAATAGTTCAATCGCCTCTTTTGCTCGTGCTAAAGAGGTGCCGGCTCCTACGTTGGCAAGGATCTTTCCTTCTGGATAAACGTCACGCATGATCGTGTAAGAATCGCTTAAAGCAGGATCTTTTAAAGCTGCACTGACTGAACCCGTGGCAATCATTAAATTTGTTTCTTTTGCGATCATCGCTAAATCATGGTTGATTTTTTTAGTTTTTTCACTTCCACCAGTCATAGCATTGATATATAAAGGATAGTCTAAAGTTAAGCCAGCAACAGTCGTATGTAGATCAATCTCTGACATGGAAACTTCAGGTAAGGGGTTATGAACGATTCGAACCGTATCAAATTCATTTTTTTGTTTACTATGAAAAGCTTTAGCTAATGAGACATGTTCATCTTTTCGATTCATCCTTTTTCCTTTCGTTGGTTACTATAGACGTGTAATGGCAAGGGTGTAATTTCTGCTAATTCCCAAGCGCTCATCAAAGGCAAGATACCGGATTTTTGATCCACGATTACGATACCACAATCGCCACCACCTGCTCCAGATGATTTTGCTGCACCCTCGTATTCTTCTGCTAAGCTACATAATTTATTTAAAGCAGGCGTTTCGATCAATACGCCCGTAATTGACGATAGCTCATGGAGTAGTTGTCGGTTTTTCCTGATCATGGCTTGGATCAAATCAATGTTATTTTCTTTGAATCCTTTAATCATTTCATGAACGCATAAGGTACTATCTTGTAAAAATTTTTGATAGGCTACCATTTTTTCCTTACGTGAGCGATGGACTTGATCGACTAAATCAGAAGTTGATGCAGGACTACCAGTCCAACCAATCAGTAAACGCAGATCTTTCGGTGTCGGAAGAGACTCAATGGATAAACCAGGCCAATCCATTTCGATGAGTTCAACGATTGTATGTTGTTTTTCTTGTTCTTGGAGCCACTGGTGATCAAAGGTTGAAAAAGCAATCCAACCACCATAACAACTAGCTGCAATATCTCCACAAGAGCCATTATCTTGAACCGTTAAATTTGCTAGTGCAGCAATTTTAAAAATTTCAATCTGTGTAAGATTTAACGCATAAAACATATTCAATGCCTTGACTGTTGCGACAGTTACGGCGCCACTTGAGCCTAGACCGTATTTGCGTCCGTTAGAACTATCCAATTCACTTGTCACTTTTAGGTCATAAAAAGAAAGTAAAATATTTTTTTCTCGTGCGTATTTTTCAGTCAAACGAATGGCAGCAAGGATATAATGAAATGGATTTTCACGAATATCCAAGACAAGTTCACCATCACGCCGAGTCCAACGAATCGGCATGCCACTATATTGCTCAGATTGGATGCTGCCGACTTTTCGTGCGGTTTCAACGGTTACAGTAACAAACTGATCAATGGCTACGATGATAGCCGGATGTCCGGTTTCAACAACTGCGTATTCTCCAGCAATATAAAGTTTTCCTGGTGCAGATACTTCAATCATAAAAATCTCCCTTTATTCAATAATCGTCATTCCTGGACCTGCAAAAGCCGAAATGACTTGTTGGCTACTAAATAAGTCACTAAATGTTGTTTTGACCTTATCTAGATGGTCTTTTTGAACTAGCACTTTCACATTTGGGCCAGCATCCATAGTAAAGTAACAAGGAATCCCCTGATTTCTTAAATCCCGTACCGCTTGCATGGCTTTTAAACTATCAGGAGACCAGTAGGTAAATGGCGGACGTGCAGCTAATGTCGTTCCATGCATTTTTAACCCATTTTGTTCCATAGTTTCACCTAGAAGTTGAAAGTTCTTAGTTTTGATTGCTTGTTTTAATTGATAAAGATCGGCTTCGACAGAATCTAACCATCCTTGATAAAAACTTGAAGTTTCAACCGTTCGGCGCATACCATCACGACTTGAGACATCTTTTTTTTGCTCATTCAACAATAGAAAGACCATCGCTAAGTGATCTTCAAAACCGTCTGAGGAAATTGGATGAGCATACGAACTTTGATCATCGTGTCCTTTTTCCCATTCAACAAATCCACCAAAAATACTCCGACAAGCGGAACCTGATCCTCTACGAGCCAGTCTTGATAAAGCTTGATCATCTAATCCTAATTTCAATGCCTCGTTGCATGCTCCGGCTAAAGCCGCTAAGCCGCTGGCAGAAGAAGCTAAACCCGCAGCAGTCGGAACGAAATTCTGGCTGATCACTTTTGCTTTTTTCGTGGTACCCGCTTCTTCTCTCACAATATCCAAAAAAGTACTGATTTTTTTGGTTGCTTTTTCATCTTGCAATTGATTATCTAAATAAAATTGGTCTTCTGTGTAAGCTTCTGAAAAGCTGACTTCAGTTTCCGTATAAAATGCATCTAATGTGAGTGATAAGCTGTTATTCATCGGGAGAATCAACGATTCATTTTTTTTACCCCAGTACTTGATAAGGGCGATATTCGTATATGCTCGTGCTTTGCCTTTAAACATAGGTATGTACTCCTAATCCTTGAATCCAAGTTGCAGCTGCTCCCGCTTGTAAGAGGGCTTCGCTGATTTCTTGGGCTTTTGTTTTTGTTTGAGCTAGCGCAATCATGCAGCCACCTCGACCACCACCAGTTAGTTTTGCTCCCAAAGCGCCTGAATCTCTAGCGGTTTCGATCAATACATCAAGAAAATCGTTGCTGATCGTTAAATTTTTTAAAATTAGTTGGGCTTCATTCATCGCTTGGGCTAAATGCTCGGGGTTATTTTTAACAATGGCTTTTTTGGCTTGCCTTGTTAAGTATCCTAGTTGTTGGATTTTTTGTCCAACTTTCTGCTGATCTTTTTCAAATAAATGAGCAACGTCTTTGACCACTGCTCGCGTCTGACCTTTGATTCCGGTATCAGCGACAATCAAAAAAGCGTCGATATTTAAAGAGAAATAATCAAACGGGTGTCCTTTCACAAAGTAGATTGGTTCTAAACTGCTTGTTGCCGCAGCATCGATACCACTAGGATTACCATGGGCAATTTTTTCTGAAATTTGGACATTTGTCAAGAGCTGTTCGCGAGAAAGTGGTTGTTCGAGATAATCGTAAAAGGCACGAGTAACTGCCGTAGCTACTGCAGCGCTTGAGCCCATTCCACGTTCGGCAGGGATAGTGCTGTGAATAGTTAACTCTAATGATTGCTCAATTTGCAGTTCCTTTTTTAAGTTGAATACTAACTGCTTGATGTTTTTTAACGAATGTGGGGCATCACGCAGTATTCCTGTATAGTAGGAAGAAACAAGCTGATCTCCTGACGAAGTGATGTGTTCATTCAAGGAAGCAACTACTTTTGCTGCCTGAAAAGGAAAAGCGATTGCCGGTTCGCCGTAGACAACTGCATGTTCGCCCATCAGAATAATTTTACCATTTGATTCCCCTTGGCCATAATTTGCCATAATCTAACTCCTTCTTTTATTCCCATAACTTTTTTGAGCAAAAAATAAAGCGCCTTGGATCCTTTGCGCTAACGAACAGATTGTATAACATAGAAGTTCAAAAAACAATTCATCTTTATTTTACTAAAACCTTCCCAGAAGTAAAATAAAGAATACGTTTTCTGTTGAAAAACCTCTTTTTTCTTAAGATTTTATTGAATTTTATGAATGGAAATATCCTGTTATTCCTAATTGACACCACCAGATATTGGGGGTATATTTAAAAAGAATTGGAAAAAGACACAACATTTAGTGATAAAGTGAGTTGGAGGTTAATGAGTGTGATTGTTTTAGCAGGTACCATTGGCGCTGGAAAATCAAGTTTAACAGAAATGATGGCTGAACACTTTGGAAGTCGAGCTTTTTATGAGTCAATCGAGGATAATGAGGTATTGCCTTTATTTTATGCCAATCCTGAGCAGTATGCGTTTTTGTTACAAATCTATTTTTTGAATAAACGTTTTGAAAGTATCAAGCAGGCAATGAAAGAAGACAACAATGTTTTAGATCGTTCGATCTATGAAGATTCTTTGCTTTTTCATTTGAATGCTGATTTGGGTCGGGCAACTGAAACAGAAGTTCGAGTATATGACGAGCTATTAGCAAATATGATGGAAGAGTTGCCGTATGCCGCACATAAAAAACATCCGGATTTATTGGTTCATATTCGGGTTTCATTTGATACGATGCTTGAACGGATCGAAAAAAGAGGACGATCATATGAACAACTTTCCTTCGATCCAAGCTTATATGATTATTACAAAGAATTGAATCGTCGCTATGATCAATGGTATGACGAGTACAATGAAAGTCCCAAAATTCAAATTGATGGGGATCGATTCAATTTTGTGGAAGATCCCCAAGCAAAAGTAGAAGTGCTGAACATGATTGAAGCAAAGTTAGCAGAAATTCGTCAAGAAGTCTTTGTTTCTTGAGTCCAATAAAAAATGATAGTATAAAGAAGACAGGATATAACTTCGATATCTAAGCCGAAGAAATTGAAAATAGGAGAGCTATTTTCGCTTTTCATCGGCTTATTTATTTTTAAAAGCGAGACAGCGGTCAGAAGTGCTAACGATTTGTAAATTCGCCAAGAATACTTAGAAGAATCGTTGTGAGATACCTAATGAATCTATCAGCACAGGAAGAAGGGGACGGTATGAGAGAAAAACATTTTTTTAATTTTGATCAAAATTTTTGGCTGAATGTGCCTAGAGATGATGTAATGGGAATCAAAAATCTTAAGGAAGAGTATGGCATTAGTGATGAGATGCTTACCTATTCTTTAGACAAAAATGAACGTGCTCGTGTGGAATATGATACTCTTGATGATATTTTACTTTTAGTCACCAATGTTCCTCATCAACAAAAAATCGAAAACCACTATGAAACAAGTCCAGTAGCATTTATTCTAAAAGAAAATGGTCTATTTACATTTACGACTCAAAATACAGAATATGTGATTCGCCTGATTCGTTCAATCTTAGATCGGGATTCCGAGATAAATGTATACAGTTTACTTTTTCGTACGCTCTTTCTGATTTCAGATTCCTTCTTCCCGTTGATCGAAGAAGTGAATAGTGAACGACAACGCTTAAACCAAAAGTTGCGAGAAAAAACTACGAACCGCAATTTACTAGCTTTATCTGACCTCGAAGTTGGTTTAGTTTATCTAGTGACTGGTACAAAACAAAATGTCGTATTATTAGAACAAATCAAAGCATTAGCGATTTATCGAAAGCTCACTGAAAAAGAGAAGGAACAATTGGATGATGCATTGATTGAAGCAAAACAGGCAGTGGAAATGACCAATTTGGCCTCCCAGATCCTTGATCAACTTTCGGGAACGTATAATAATTTGTTGAACAACAACTTAAATGACACGATGAAATTTTTGACAGTCTGGTCATTGATTCTGACCGTTCCTACCATTGTGACAGGCTTTTTCGGTATGAATCTACAATTGCCTTTTACACATTCTGTCTTTGGTTGGGGGATCGCCTTATTCATCAGTCTGATATTGTCAGTTTGGATGCTGATCGCATTGTGGCGTAGGATTCGGTAGTTTCAAGGAAGACGGTCACCAAAAAAGTTGAGTGTCTGATGAAGGGTGTGTTTCGATAGCTAAAAGTTTTTTATTTGGACAAGTATATAACTAAAGTAATTAACTGATTAGGGAATGTTTCGAGAGTCTCTAGTGAAAAAGATTGACAAAAAAATATAGATTTGCTATACTATTGAAGTTGAGAAATAAAAGCAGAAGCACCCGCTTCTCGCCTTAGTTGATTCAGTCACTGGGCTAGATAGTTTTCATCTATTGAATTAGGTGAAGTACGTGCGGGTTCTGGAAGAGAACTCGTTTTTTTTATTGCCGAATATTCGGCACGCTTTTCTTTCTCTCATAATATTTGGAGGTGAATGACCATAGCAAAGGATATGATGGTTAACGACGGCATTCGTGCACGTGAGTTACGATTGATCGGTTCAGATGGTGAGCAATTAGGAGTTAAGACAAAAGCAGAAGCATTGAAAATTGCAGAACAAGCAAATTTAGATCTTGTGTTAGTTGCCCCAAGTGCGAAGCCACCAGTTGCGCGAATCATGGACTACGGAAAATACCGTTTCGAGCAACAAAAGAAAGACCGCGAGGCGCGTAAAAAACAAAAAGTGATCAATGTTAAAGAAGTTCGTTTAAGTCCAACAATTGACGTGAATGACTTCAATACAAAACTTCGTAATGCACGTAAGTTCTTAGAGAAGGGCGATAAAGTGAAAGCTTCTATCCGCTTCAAAGGCCGTGCCATTACCCACAAAGAAATTGGTCAAAAAGTCTTGGATCGCTTAGCTGAAGAAACTGCTGATATTGCGACAGTTGAGCAAAAAGCGAAAATGGACGGACGCAGCATGTTCTTGACGCTGGCACCGAAAAACGACAGTAAGTAATTTGAATGACTCACTGACTGTTGGACAGTCGATAGTCGGATAACGAAAGATTTTGAGGAGGAAATATAGTCATGCCAAAACAAAAAACACACCGCGGATCAGCAAAACGTTTCAAACGTACTGGTAAAGGCGGATTAAAACGTTTCCGTGCGTTTACAAGTCACCGTTTCCACGGTAAAACTAAAAAACAACGCCGTCAATTGCGTAAAGCAAGCATGGTTTCTAGTGGCGACTTCAAACGTATTCGCCAACAACTAGCAAAAATGAAATAAAAAAAACAAAAAGATCGAAATTTGAAGATTTATTTTTATTAGGAGGAATTAAACATGGCACGTGTTAAAGGTGGAACAGTCACTCGTAAACGTCGTAAAAGAATGCTAAAATTAGCAAAAGGTTACTACGGTTCAAAACACACTTTATTTAAAACAGCAAAAGAACAAGTAATGAATTCATACAACTACGCATATCGCGATCGTCGTCAAAAGAAACGCGACTTCCGTAAATTGTGGATTGCTCGTATCAACGCAGCAGCACGTATGAATGGCTTGAGCTACTCAAAATTGATGCACGGTTTGAAATTAGCTGAAATCGACATCAACCGTAAAATGTTAGCCGACTTAGCTGTCCACGATGCAGCAGCATTTACTGCATTAGCTGACCAAGCTAAAGATGCTTTAGCTAAATAATCAAATAAACGTTGTTAAACCAACGTATACCCCGCTTTTATCGAGCGGGGTTTTTCTTTTGTCACAGAATTGACCCAGACTTTTTCAAAAATAGAAGGTCATCTTTTCTTTAGTATCTTTAACGACAGGAGACTGAACCAAAACTCCCCTCAGTCGCTTCTGGTGGCTCTAAAAGTGAATAAACGGCGTTTAAAAAGCAACTCCTCAAAAATAATCGATGGTTTTCTAAAATATGAGGAGCTATTTAAAAAAATCCTCTCTTATTCGCTTGGAGCTGAACGCTTCTTTCACAGCCTCTTGCTAAACGGTGTTCAAACATCAGCTCCTTGAAATAAGCCTGAATTTTTCAAAACATGAGAAGCTGTTTCAAAAAATTCTTTCTTATTGTCATCAGAGCTACCCGATGTTTTCACGACCTCTGATTCACGGCGTTCAAGAAGCAACTCCTCAACAATAAGCGATGATTTTCTAAAATATGAGGAGCTATTTTAAAAAATCCTCTCTTATTCGCTCGGAGCTGAACGCTTCTTTCACAGCCTCTTGCTATTGCGATAATCTTGCTTATGCTGTCTTATTTCGAATAACGAACAGGTCAGGTGTTTGGTCTTTATCTCCCTTTTTCAGGGGCGGAGAATAGGGTTAGTCCTTTGATTATTCGTACATAACACGCATTCATGATTACTGATGGTTGTTTCCTTATTTGATCTATGTGGCAGTCGAATACAAAAGTAAGAATGTAAGTTGAATCAAAAAATGCTATAATTTTCTTTGTGAATCACAGGAACCCTTTTTATAGCAAAATTTAAGAAGAAAGTAGGAGCGAAGTGAAACAAATAAAAGAGACTATCCGCAATAATAAAAAAATTTTAGTTCTTATTTCTGCCTATGTTATCATGGTTGTTTTAAATTTTTTGACACCGTTAATTGCGGATGATATTGAGTATATGTATAAAACAAGTAGTTTTTCATCTATTTTACATGATGAATACACACAATATATGACTTGGACGGGAAGATCCGTTGTCCATATCATTGCACGTTTGTTTTTGTTGATGCCTAAAACAGTATTTAATTTGGTCAATCCACTGATCTATGTTTTATTGACATTATTGATTTATAAAATGACCACAAAAGATAATACTACGTTTTATTCCTTCAAATATTTTTTAATTAATGTATTTTTATGGTTATTTGTCCCAGCTTTCGGTCAAACAATTTTATGGGAAACTGGTGCTGCTAACTATTTATGGGGAGGTATCATCGTTGTCAGTTTCCTATTTCTTTACCACCGCTATTATGAGAAAGAGCAAGAATTGTCTTTTAATCCTATAGTAAATAGCATATTGCTACTCATTTTAGGAATCTTAGCTGGTTGGTGTAATGAAAATACTTCTGGTGGGATGATCTTGATTGTTCTTGGCTACCTCTATTTTTATTATCAAAAGAAAAAGCCTTTACGACTATGGATGTTCACAGGATTGTTAGGAGCAATTTTTGGGTTATTCATGATGGTAACAGCCCCTGGAAATGCTGTTCGAGCTACTTATTTTGCTCGTAGCCAGTGGTCTTTACCTCGGAAATTGTATTCAGGTGTTTTTTCAATCACAAAAACGCTATATGAAAATAGTTTCGCTCTTTTTGTGTTGATGGCGATTCTGATCGTGTTGGGAATTTTCTTTAGTAAACACAAAGAATGGTTGAGACTATCCTATATCTATCTCTTTGCAGGGATAGCCACGATCTATGTATTATCTCTTTCACCAGCTGGACTTGATTGGGGAAGATCATTTTTTGGTGGTGTTTTATTTATCATTATGGCGATGGCGTTTGAATGGCCAGATAAAGTGTTGAAATCTACCCAGGGAGCGTTTTATGGGGTGATTAGTGGCGTATTGATTACCCAATTTCTATTTACTTTTGCTTTAGGAGTCAATGACATAGCACTTTCTTATAGAGAGATCAATCAACAATACAATTACGTCAGAGAGCAAAAAAAACAAGGGAATTTGAATCCGGTGATTGCCAACTTTACGATTTATAATCAAACTGGTCATACTGCTTACTCGGGAGGACTATCCCACGTAAAAACGGATATAACGAAACAAGTCAATCGAGCGAATGCAAAATATTTTGGTTTAGAGTCCATTCATTCAGTACCAAAAGAGGCTTGGGAAACAATCTATCAACAGGGAGATCCAAAATGGATGAGTATTTGGAATGCTAACACCTATTTTGAAGCATTAAGTCAAACTGATTATTTGGTTGTGATGGCAGGTGCAGGAGACAAGGCACAAATGAACCAGCAGTTAGCTGAAGAGATCCGTAAGCTGTTCCCTGAGTTTAAAAATGGGGATTCAGAAAGTTCTTGGAATTTTTCGGGTATCCGTCTGTTAGGAAAAAATCCTGAATTTTCACAGACAAAGAACTATAATTCTGTTAGCCAAGAAATCAATGGGAAAGAGATCTCAGTATCTTCAAGTTTTACACCGTATGCTGACCAACAGTTTGCTGCGATAAAAGTGGGCGATATAAATGTTGCAAGAAATAAAGCGGGCATAAATATTGCTGTTTTGTCAAAAGAAGGAAAAATAGTAGATGCTGTTAATATTCAATTAACTGGTGACAAACTAACCCTCTCAAGATAGAAGAGAGAAAATAGTAAGAAAAACGAGCCTACCAAAAGGATCACTCTTTTTGGTAAGCTCGTTTTTTAAAGAAATTTTTTGGACAAGCAAAAACCTCAACCATGTTGACTAACTAATGATTGAGGTTTTATTTCAATCAGGGCGTACTTCGTGCAGTTGTTTGACACGCCCTCCGATCGATTTAGCAAAAGCTTCTGATGCTTTTTTTTCTTTGAAAATCAATAAGTTATCTGGATTTTTTTCTCTTGTGCGGCAGCCTGTTTTATCAATGTAACCGTGCAATACTTTCACAACATACATGATGATCACCTGCTTTTTATTTTATTATACGGATGAATCAAGCCAACACAAGAAAAAAGGCAGCTTTTTTGATTTTTTTTAAGAAAATCCGTAATGGAAATCCTAAAAAATACAAGAGGTAAAGACTATTCTTCAGCTATCCAACTGTGCATACTCGTGGAATAAGCGATCTAATGCAGGATTTACCCGTTCAAGTTTGGTTAACTTCTGATTGTCAGCGAGTAAAAAACAATGTTTGCTAGAGCCAGTTGTTCGTAATTTTCCGTCATCTAAACCGTAGATTTCATAACTAAAATTTAATCTTGTGCCACTATATTGTTCGATTTTAGGCAAAATACGAACAGTTTCACCATAACGAATCATTTCTTTGTACTGGCAAGTGACTTCTAAAACAGGGATGATCACTCCTAGTTTTTCAATTTTTGTATAGCTGAAACCTAAATGATCCAATAAAGCAACACGAGATTCTTCCATCCAACGGATATAGTTGCTGTGGTGGATGATCCCCATTTGATCGGTTTCATAGTAAAACGGCTCACGCGTGTATCCAGTAAATTTTTCCATCATTAGAACTCCTTGTTTCCATCTTTTTTCTGACTAAAATAGTGCATCCATTGAGGGATTGCTTGACTGATTTGTGTCGGTAAAACAACATATTGTTTTTTTGCCAGTTGATCCCCAATAAAACTATGCAGGTAGACAGCTGCTGCGATTGTTTCATCGTTTTTAGGGAATTGTGCCAAGAATCCAGTGATCATACCAGCTAATGTATCACCAGTACCTCCAGTGGCCATTGCGGCAGAGCCAGTAGTATTTTGATAGCATTCTTGTTGCCCGTAGATCGTGGTTCGATGACTTTTTAAAACAATCGTTGCGCCTAATTTGGCTTGCTGCTTGCAGTTGTTCTCAGGCGTTTGTTCATCGATCTTAAGTGAGCTTACTCTTTGCCATTCCATTTGATGAGGAGTCATGACGGTTTGCTCGGGAAAATGGAGGGTTAGATTTTCTTTAGCGAATAATGTTAATGCTGAACCGTCCATCACTAACCACTGATGGCTTTTTTGATGTGCTAAAGTGAATGCTAATAATTCTAAACTCAATGAGGAGTCCCCTAATCCTGGACCAATCAATAGAACGTCTGCCGTGTCCATCACTGCTAACAGTTGTTCTTTTTCTTGCCAGTCGATGCACATTGCTTCAGGTAAATGGGTGTGAAGTGGTGCTTGATTCCGCTGGTCTGTAGCAACAGTCGTTAATCCTGCGCCACTGTGTACAGCCGCTAGTGCACTCATGATGATCGCACCACCAAATTGATGGTTACCGCCAATCAAGACAGTACGACCGAAAGTTCCTTTATGTGACTTTTCTGGGCGTGGTTGAATTACTTTTTGTAATAAATCGCTATCTATTAACAATTTTTCCGCCTCCTTTCTTGTATTATAACTGAGTATTTTTAAATAAAATACCGTTTGGCTAAGGAACCACAAATTTTTTTGCACGTTTTTTTGGCAGGATTTATGGTATGATGGACAGGTAGACTTAATGAGTGGAGGATTGATTTTATGACAATCGATTGGCAAAAAGAAGTAGAAGCACGTAAAGAAGAACTACTTGAAGATTTAAAAAATCTTTTACGTGTGAACAGTGAACGGGATGATTCAAAAGTAACTCCTGATGCACCTTTTGGACCTGGACCTCGAGATGCGCTAAAACATATGTTGGCTTATGGCGAACGTGATGGGTTTGTCGTAAAAAATGTTGATAACTATGCAGGACATATTGATCTTGGTGAAGGCGATGAAACTTTAGGTATTTTTGGTCATATGGACGTAGTACCAGCAGGGGATGGTTGGGATACAGATCCTTATGAACCAGTAATCAAAGATGGGAAAATCTTTGCTCGTGGTTCTAGTGATGATAAAGGACCAAGCATGGCTGCTTACTATGCCATGAAGATCATCAAAGATCTTGACTTGGAATTATCCAAAAAAGTTCGTTTTGTAGTTGGTAGTGATGAAGAAAGTGGTTGGGCAGACATGGCTTACTACTTTGAACATGAAGAAGAACCTGACTTTGGCTTTTCTCCAGATGCAGAATTTCCAATCATCAATGGTGAGAAAGGAAATGTTTCTTTCGCACTACGTTTCCAAGGAGACAACGCAGGAGATTATGTCTTGAAGACATTTACTTCAGGTTTACGTGAAAACATGGTGCCTGGAACAGCAACAGCGACTCTTGAAGTACCAAGTGCGGAAGCTGCGATCCAAATGGAAGAAGCTTTTTATCGTTTTGTTGAAGCAAACCCAGTAAGTGGTTCGATCGAAGCGGATAATACCTATGTGAAAATCGAATTGATCGGAAAGGGCGCACATGGTGCAAGTCCTCAATCAGGGATCAATGCCGGTTCATTCTTAGCATTATTCTTAGACGATTATGAATTTATCGGTTCTGCTAAACAATTCATCCATGTAGCAGCAGCCTATGTCCATGAAGATTTTTATGGAGAAAAATTAGGGGTTGCCCATGAAGACGAAAAAATGGGTAAATTGACCATGAACGCTGGATTGTTTGCCTTTAAAGAAAATGGGTCAGAAGAAGATAACTATATCAACATGAACTTCCGTTTTCCAAAAGGGGTTACCGTTGACGGCTTAGAAAATGACATTGCAACAACGATGAAAGCAGAAGGAGCAACAGTTACTCGTGGCGCACGTGTCATGGAACCTCACTATGTACCAATGGAAGATCCATTGGTAGCAACTTTATTGCAAGTTTATGAAGACCATACAGGCGAAAAAGGCTATGAACAAATCATTGGTGGCGGAACCTATGGCCGACTATTGAAACGTGGTGTAGCTTACGGCGCAATGTTCCCAGGCTATACAGATACAATGCACCAAGCCAACGAATTTATGAGTCTGGATGACCTTTTCAGAGCAACTGCCATTTATGCAGATGCTATCTACCGTTTGGCGAAGTAAAAGTGAATGAAACTCATGCTGATTCATCGGCTATCCTTGTTCTAAAAGATAGTTTTTGAAAAGGATCGTTGGAAAAGTGAATGAAAAAGATGTTCTAACATGATATGGATGTGATTTTTTGCTTGATGGGGCGAAAAATCACATCCTTTTTACTTGCTAAATAATATTCTAAATATTCAACATCGAAGATTGTTCCAAAAAAACAAACGAATGATATTTTTTATGAAGGAAAAAATAATATTTGTAGTTAATGATGAGGAAATAAAGATAAAAAACAGTTATTGGTTCAGCGATTCTCATCAATAAAGAAAGTCGCTAGGAATAAATATCATTAGCATAGAACAAAAAATCTGTTATTTAGAAATTTTTGGCTAAAAAAACTCTACATTTGTGTTACATTCAGATTATTAATCAAATAAGAGAAGGGGATCTAATGACAGAAATAGCAGAAGGTAGAGGATTTACAAAAGCAGAGATTGATAAGCAAAAAAAAATAGTAGAGAACGCCTATAAAACAATGGATAGTCACGCTACCTATCCTCACGGAGAAAATTATAAAAACGCAGCTCGTATTCATGAAAAAGAAGAGGAAAAGTTAGCAATGATGCTAAGACACCCAATTAAAGCAACAGATAAGGAATATAGTCGTGAAGAATTGAAGGCGCAAAAAAAATTAAAAGCACAGCTCTTCTCAATTTATGACGCTTATTCAACCCATCCTCATAATGATAAAGCAAGAAAAGTAGAGAATGACTACTTAAAAGCAAAGTGGGATTTACATATTATGAAAGAAACAAATAGAGAAATTCAAGATAAAAGAGAACGTGCAAAAATAAAACATTCTCCTAATAATGAAGAAGCGAGGATACCAGAAAGTAAGCAAGAAACTCAATCAATAGTCCAAGAAGGTAGATTATCAGTAGATGAAGAACGAGAATTTTTTAAACAAAAAGATTCTTCTCTTTATGAGACAGTAGAAACTGAAGTTATCGACAAATTAAGCCCGTTAGAAAGTAAAAAGGAAGAAGCACATACAAAGTTATCTAAACTAGACGAAGAAACTAAAAATATCTTAAATAGTATAAGAGAACGTGATGAAGCCAAAAAAAATTTTTTGGATAGCTATGTTGAAAAGTTATCTCTACAATCAGATGCTGAACAAATAGAATCGAAAATTAAAGCGATTGATCAGTCGTTCTTTAGAAAAATCATTAATTTTTTTACTAAGGAACAGGCCGAATTACGAACAGATTTAGATACAAAAAAAGCTACAATTAATACTATGAATTCTAAAATAGAAGAAGCACAAACAGTTTACACAAGAAATGAGAATATCCTTAATGAAGTTTTCTCTAGTAATGAAATATTTGAGGGGTGGAAAGAAAAGTGTGCAAACATAGGAGCCACTTTGAATGATTTAAATCAGAATTATGAAATAGTAAAGGAAAATATACCAAAAGAGGTAAATAGGGAAGCTTTAACGAAAAAAATAGAAAATTTACAGAAGAATTTAGAAGAAGTTAAAGGTACTGTGGGAGGTATAACACAAAATCTGCAAAAAATAGACGAATACCGTAAGCAAGAACAAAGTAAAGATCAACAAGGATTTATTCGTCTGATAAGCAAAGCGATAGATCAAACAGTAATCGAAACAGTAAATCAAACAAATGAAAGAAGGGAACAAAATGCTAAAAGCAAACATTTGAATGAAAGAGAAAATATCTTTACCAATCAACTTTCGGCTGAATTGGGAAATAAAAATGTACGTATTGAAGAATTAAATGCACCTGGTTTGTATCAATATTTAGTCCATAAAAGCACCGAATTAGATATGAAAGTTCAAAATATCTTTTCCAGTGACTTTAAACAATTATATGACTTAACGATACAAGAGCGTGATAAGGCAAGTCATTCTGTGAAAAAAATTATCCAAGAAATTGCGAAGATACATAAGGATTGGGAGAAATCAACGAAAAAAATGATTAATAGCGATCAGCCGAGAGTAAAACGATTTCTTAGTCGATTTACTAAAAAACATATAAAAGCTAGAGAAAAGTACACTGCCAAAAAAAGTGTCTTATCGACAACTTTTGAGAATAAAATAAAGGAACTCATTGAGCGAAAAAGGATTGAAACAGAAAAGAATGAGCAGGCTGAGAGAATTTTTATCAAGGCAAGAAAGGAAGTTGATCATGTTAACAATGGATTGGCAGATTTAAAAAGCCAGTTGAAACAGCTGAAAAATAAATATCCAACAGGAGAAGAACATCCAAAGATTAATAATGAACTAGCTGCTCAAATAAAGAAAAGTTTAAAATTTATTAAGGAGCAACAACCAAAGATAAAAGAACAATTGGGTTTTTGGATGATGCTGGAACTTAAAGATAAGGAACCTTCAGAAAAAGTGGATCAGTCACCGAAAAAATCTGTTGATTACCAAAAGTATAGAATATTGGTAACGAATGCCTGGAATAAGAAGTTGTTAAAAAATAACAAAAATCGCAACCGGCAATCTCAACAAGTACATAACCAAACGAATCAATCAATTGGCAGAGAAGTACATACATTATAGAGAATAAAATTTTGTACTCTCTAATATGTGGCGGTATCTTGCCTGATGTTTTACTAAGATATGATATACGTATCAAGTGATACAAGAGATTTCTGAAGAAAAAAGTGGTCTGTTATTGAAGGAGCATCTTTTGAATCTGTAAATAAGAAAAATATAGGATTGGCATTAAAATCAAGAATGGAAAAGCAAAAATTGCTTTTGATCTTCTTGATTTTTTTGTTTGCTTTCGGAGGTGAAGTCAACGATTGGTTAATGCTGAAGAGTAAATACAGATAGAGGATACTAAATGCTACTTGTTTTGAAAAACGTTAGTTTGATCTCGCAGAATTTTTAAGGGTACGATGAAGTGTCTTTTTATTCTAGAAGAATGAAACTTTTTTTAAAATTTCCAAACAAAGAAATTATTAAAAAATAAAGTTTTTATTGTCATGTTACGCTTAATTTATCAATATACGAAGGAGTGAAATAAGAATGGGAAGGCCAGTTTCTAAGGATGAAGCATTACAAAACCTTAAAGATCTATCAGACAAGATTGACGCTGCATGGCAGAAAAGGAGTAAGGCAGAGGGTCTTAATTATTTTTCGAAAGCTAGTAAGAGGACAGAAAGAGTACATGAAGACCTTAAAGATGAATTCGCTGAGGGGACAGATGCTTTTATTAAAGAATATAATGAGATACCTATTATAGAGAAACCGAAAACAAAACCAAAAAGTGAAATTGACGATAGTAAGCGAGATCCAGAAGTTGAGGAGTTTGGTCCTAATGCACGGAAGCAAAAGGAGGAAATAGACCAACAAATCAAGGAATCAGAGACTAGAGTAAAAAATATTATAAAAGACTTGTATCCAAATAGGGATGTTATTAAGGAACTAAAAGAAATAAAAAAAGAAACAGAAGAAGACATAAAAGAAGAAATCGAAGAAGAAGTAGAAGAAGAAATCGAAGAAATAAAAGAAATAAAAGAAGGAATAAAAAAAGAAATAAAAAAAGAAAGAAAGAATCAGCTTAGTAAATTGAAGACATCTTCCTTAGAACCCGTAAATAACAATCTAGTAGATAGCTTAAGTAGTAAAGTTGGTGAGAAACCGTCATTCTTCAAACGCTTGCTTAATTTTTTTACTGGAAAAAAAGAGCAACCAAGGAACCCCATACAGCAAACAACCTTGAAAACTAAGGATTGGGAGGCAGAATTTAAGAAACGCTTTGAGGCAAAACTTGAGGAACGCTTTCAGGAAAAACTTGGGGAACGTTTTCCAGAAGAACTTAAGGCACGCTTTCCGAATAATCTTAAGGAACGTTTTAAGACAATAGAATCTACAGATGAAATTGCAAAACAAGTAAAAAAAGGCTTAGAAAAAGAAATAAAAATGTTCAAAGAAGAGTTAGATAAAGTACAAAAGGAAAAAGTAAAAGCAGTTAAACCTTATGCAATGAAAGTATATGCTGAAATCATAAGGAAGGTGACAACGCTAAAGGATGGAATAGAACCACTACAACTTGAAGCCCGAAAACTAATTAACGACAACTCGAAGAAACCTCAAAAAATCCGTAAAAAGATTAATCAAGCACAACAAAAAGCTACTATATACTTGGATCAACCGGACTCACTAAACATGCAAAATGGTCAGAAGCTTAATAGTAAAAAACATTCAAGGGCATAGTAACTTAGCAAGGCATCGTCAAAAATTCTCAAACAAAAAAATTATTAGTAAATAACATGAATAAACTCCTGATACTCTTGTATTACATATGTTAGTACGAAAAACAGAGGAGTGAAATGAAATATGGAAAGTCACGATAAAAAAAGTTACTCAAGTACCATCAACCGCACGGTACAGCGATCAGGAGTTAGAAACTCTAAAGGGAAATTTTAAAGAAGCAAAAAAAGTTTACAGATGAGAAAACTATACCGAATCAAAAAGCTTTTGAAGGTTCACAAAAACAATACAATAATGCATTAGAGAACAATAAAAGAATTAAAGAAAAAGTTTCTAAAGACATAAAAAAAGTAAACAATATAAAATCAGCATAGCAAAAAACTCTGGAGAGAATGGCTGCAGCATCAGAACAACTCGATAATCCTCTAATTGATGATTTAGATAAAAAGGTAAATAATTTTGAATCCCAATTTAAAGATAAGATTAGCCAAATAGAACAAAAGCTATCGCCTGTTCAAAAAGACGATCAACAAATAGCTGAAATAGGTGAGGTAGATACATCTATTGGGGAGGTAAATACGAGATAAAAAAAACTAGATACGGATCTCGTTACTAAGAACCAAGCCGTCACTGATTTCAACAATCCTTTTGTACGGAAGTTGTTTAACATCTTTACAGGAGAAAAAACTAAATTAACACAAGATGTAAAAACAGTTACTGAGGATATTAAAAATACGAATAATCAACTGATTGAAGATATTAATCAGAAGGGTAACTTAGAAAAAATGGTCACTGGGAATTTAGATAAGAATATAGCTGTCTGTGATCAGGTGAAAAGTGAAATTAACGTTCCTAAAGCGAAACTTAGTGAACTGTCAGCAGAGTACGATGTTGTTGAAGTGAAGACAAAGGGACTACGAGATGTTAGTAAACACAGAAGAGAACAACTTGAAAATTAGTGGAAAATTAAACATCATGGAGCAAAAGGTTGAGGACCTGGAAAGAAATGTACAAGGTTGGAAAGGAAAACATGAAAAATTTAAAGAAGAGCTTCTAGTGAGAAAGCAAGAGATAAACCAATTAAAAGAGAATGCTCAACAGCGGGTAGAAAAGCTCAACAACCGAGGTGATAAAAAAGATCAAATGCAAAATAGCAATAAAACGAATCGAACTTCAAGAGGATAATCGGATGGTGAAATGCCAGCAATCATAGATAGTAGAATAGAAAATAATCCATTGATGAAAAGAGCAACGTACATAAATAATTAGATAGCAGTATCTTACTTGGATAATCAATTAAATTTAGGAAAAAAGAGCATAGGTGTTCCCTAAAATTTAACGTTTTTACGTATATTTTTTAGGAAACACCTTATTTTATATCCATCTGTTTTTTGAATCGGTGTATTGGTAGAACAGGTTCGGAATATTTTTTAAGTGAGAGTTCTATCTCAGTCTCTTCTAGTATCTCTAAAAACGAATAAACGGCGTTCAAAGAGCTGACCTTCGGCGATAAGTCAAAAAATCTCAAAACATGAGGAGCTGTTTCGAGATTTTCATCCTTAACGCTTAGGTCAAGACGCTCTTTTCACAGCCTCTTGCTAAACGGCGTTCAAGAAGCAACTCCTCAACAATAAGCGATGATTTTCTAAAATATGAGGAGCTATTTTAAAAAATCCTCTCTTATTTGCTCGGAGCTAAACGCTTCTTTCACAGCCTCTTGCTAAACGGTGTTCAAACATCAGCTCCTTGAAATAAGCCTGAATTTTTCAAAACATGAGGAGCTGTTTCGAGATTTTCATCCTTAATGCTCCTGCGATTACTCGTCGCAGTTTTTACTTGGTGAGCGCTCAGGTCAAGACACTCTTTTCACAACCTCATGTCTGAACTAGTTTAATGTCACCGCTGTCCCACTACAGGTGACCATTAGCATTCCGTTATCGCTCCCCAATACTTCATAATCCATTTTCATCCCAATGACTGCATCTGCACCTAATGATCGAGCACGCTCTTGCATTTCTGCTAAGGCCTCTTCACGTGCAGCAAGCAATTCATCCTCGTAGCTTTTTGAACGTCCGCCAAAAACATTGCGAAATCCTGCCCCGATATCTTTTAATACGTTGATTCCAGTAATGACTTCACCAAAAACAATGCCTTTATATGCTGTTACTTCTTTATTTTCCACGTTGTTTGTTGTTGTAATGATCATTTGATCACTCCTTTCTTTAAAAATAGTATATCAAAATTTATTTCTTAAGTCGCAATTGGAATTAGCTAGTCAATTACAGCGCATCATTTCCAAAAAATGGACATTCTATTATATACTGGAACTATGCAAAAGAATGTAGTTGATGATCAAAAGAATGAAAGCGCAAACTTGGTGTGACCACAAAAGGAAGAAGGAGAAATGGCATGAAAAAAAGTATCTTACTTGTTTCCCATAGTCAACAGTTAACGGATGGACTCAAAGAAATGATTGAACAGATGCAACAATCAGAAGATGTGTTACTTTTTTCCTTAGGAGGAGTAGAGGGAAGAATTGGTTCTGATCCGATGAAAATCATCGATGCGATCAACCAATCAGCTGATTCCGCCATGTATTTTGTGTTTGCGGATATCGGGAGTGCGGTTTTGAACGCTGAAATGGCCAAGGAAATGTTGGATGAAGACCAACAAAAGAAATACTACCTTGTGGATGCGCCACTTGTTGAAGGGGCTTTTGCTGGAGCGATCACAGCAGGTATCACGGATGATCCTCAACAAATACTAACGGAAGCACAGAATGCGGGAAAGAAAGGGTGGACGTGAAATGAAAAAAATCATGAATAATCCTAGTACGATCGTAGAAGAAATGTTGTCTGGTTTAGTGATAAGTTATCCAGAAATGATTCACCAAGTAGCTGATTCTCGAGTAGTAGCAAAAAATGATCAAGTAGAACAAGTTGGCTTGGTTTCTGGGGGAGGAAGTGGTCATGAACCAGCGCATGCAGGTTTTGTTGGTGCTGGGATGTTGAGTGCTGCAGTTTTAGGAGATGTTTTTACTTCGCCGACACCTGATCAGATTCAGATAGCTATCAAAGAAGCGGATCAAGGAAAAGGCGTTTTATTGATCATCAAGAATTATACAGGAGATGTACTCAATTTTGACATGGCTAAAGAAATGGCGGCTATGGAAGGGATTGAAGTAGAAAGTGTTGTAGTGGATGATGACATTGCGGTGGAAAATAGCACATATACTGCTGGAAAACGTGGAGTGGCTGGAACAGTTCTTGTGCATAAAATCTTAGGGGATGCCGCTAGGAAAGGTGCATCCTTGCAAGAATTGAAGGAACTAGGAGATAGACTAGTTCCAGCGATCAAGACGATTGGTGTGGCATTGCGTGCGGCCACGGTTCCTGAAGTAGGAAAGCCAGGATTTGAATTAGCCGAAGATGAGATCGAATACGGAGTAGGGATCCATGGCGAGCCTGGTTATCGTAGAGAAAAGTTGCAACCTGCTAAAGTATTAGCTGAAGAATTAGTAACAAAAATTTTAGCTGACTACCCAGAGAAACCAAAAGAAGTTGGAGTGCTAGTTAATGGGATGGGTGGCACGCCATTGATGGAACTCTTTGTTTTTATGAATGATGTCCAATCATTACTCGATCAAGAAGCAGTCAAAGTGATATTTCATAAAGTCGGTGATTTTATGACTTCTTTAGACATGCAAGGATTATCTCTGACGATGATTGACCTAACAACTAAGAAATGGCAGGAAGCATTGGAAAGTGAAGTTCACACAATTTCGTGGTAGAAGGTGGGAGAATAATGGAACTAACGGTCAAAGAAATTCAAGCGTGGTTAACGGATTTTACAGAGAAAATCGATGAAAATAAAAGTTATCTGAGTGAGCTCGACACGCCGATCGGTGATGGCGATCATGGCAATAATATGGGGCGAGGGATGACGGCTTATCAAGAAGCGTTTCAAAAAGAACAACCGAAAACGATCAGTGACACGTTCAAGGTTCTTTCGATGGCAATGATCTCAAAAGTTGGAGGTGCTTCTGGACCATTATATGGTTCTGCCTTTATGAATATGATGAAGGCTACAAAAGACATTGATGTGATTACATCACAAGAACAATTAGGGAAAATCATTGAAGAAGGAAAAAATGGGATTCAAGCTAGAGGGAAAGCAGAAGCAGAAGAGAAAACGATGCTAGATGTCTGGTTACCTGTTACTGAAGCCTTGAAGAATAATCGATTAACAGAAGAAGTGATTGAAGAAGCGAAGGAACATACAAAAGATTTAGTAGCTAAAAAAGGACGTGCCTCTTATCTAGGGGAAAGAGCCATTGGCCATATCGATCCCGGAGCAGCTTCTAGTGCTATTTTCTTTGAAACTTTATTAACTAATATAGAATCATAAATAACAAAATATTTATATAGCTGACTTTTTAACCAGTAAAAATGGGAACAAAAGTCAGTTTTTTTCTATTCCAGAACACTTATGAGAATATGCTTTCAAATCAAAAAAACAAAGGATAAACAATTTTAAAACAAAAATTTCCAAACTGAGAAAATGTCGGAGAAATAACAGTTGTCGCGCGTGTTATTCTTAACACACTAAAGTAATAAAGGAGATAAGCAGATATGGGGGATTTAAATAACAAAAATAAAAACGTGGCAGTATCTAGTTTAGAAATGGAACAGGAAGATAAATTTAAGAAATATAAAAAGGAATGTATAGCAGCGTATGTCACTAACGACCAAGCTAAAATTGCGTCAATTGAACAAAACAAACAAAACCTGTTGAAAAAACACGAAAAATCAGATCTACGTCTAATGAGCGAATATTCTTTTGGTTCATACAAGGAATCATTAGTTGTTCCTAAAAATGAAGTACAAAAGTGTTTTGAACTAAATAAAGACATGAGGTCAGTAATTAGTATGCAAAACAATTTAGAGAGTGATGAAGACAAAATAAAAATAAAAATTCAGTCGTTGGAAGAAGAGATAGGCGTAGAATTGACTAGCTACACTAGTGAAAAAAACAACATGGATAACAAATTGGATCGGTTAAATGCAATACCAGTACTAATCAAGGAGAAGACTGATGAAATCGATAAGATCAAAGCTTCACCGTTTAGAAGATTTTTAAGTTATTTTACAGGTGAAATAGGAGCATTGGAAAAAGAGAAGCGTTCATTGGAAAATGAACAAAAGCTTATAAAAGGTAAACTGGAGTCTGATCTATCATCACTTTATGGGAAAGGCTATAGTTTGAGTGGGGAGGTTGATAGTAAAAAGATAAAGAAGAAATGGATAAATAAAATAACGAAAGAATATTCTGATTTGAATATGAATGAACAATTTAGTATGGTGAAGAAAGGTTTTATAGATTTAAATAATAAAGTATCAGCCAGTCTATTTCCGTACGTGGCACCGCTATTAGGCGAACTTGCTCGCTCAATTTATACGACCGAAAAAAATTTCTTAGAGACACAGCAGAGATTTGAAAATATCAAGAATCATCGCCCACAAGTACTAAATGCGGAGTTACATGAATATCAGAATAAAGTACAAGCTGAAATGGAAAGAAATGATGAGCAAGAAACAAATGAAGTGCATGAAACAAATGAAGTGCATGAAAAAATAAAAATAAATGGTGAACAAAAAACAAATGAAGTGCATGAAACAATAAAAATAAATGATGAACAAAAAACAAATGGTCCACGTGAATTATATACTCTGATAGAAGGAGTTACGCAGCCACAAAGCCAACCAGGGAAACAACAAAGCCAACCAGAGAAACAACAAAGATCAACGCCTGAACACGATTCACGTAATTAGTAATATGTTTGGAAAGTTTTGTTTGTCCAAATACGTTTCGTCTAAGTTTAGGCACAACGCATTCGTTTTCGAAATATCTCGATTACTAAATGATAAGGAGTAAAAAAATGTCAATACTACCAAAAGCAAAAGAGGTTAAAACAAAAGAAAAAATTTATCAGCTTGTTGAACAAGAAGTAGTATCTAAAAAAAATGCCAAGATTTACCAATTAACTGAGGTAAATGGAAATAAAAAAAAGAGTATAAAGATGGAAATTCCCATGCTATTGGATAAGGAATTTTTACATACATATAAAACGATCCTAGAGTTAGATAAGCAAAGACAGAAGCAGTATGCTCGAGTTTCTTATTTGAAAAAAGAACGGATGAATCGATTAAATTATTTAAATCATGCAAAAAAATTAGACGTAGAACCACGAGATCAGGAAAATATGAAGGTTCATTTGACTCAACGAATCGATAAATTGCAGGATAGTATGAACAAAAACGAAGAAAAATTAGCAAAAGGTGTGAATTGGTTACAAAAATATATGTTGAAAAAAGAAATTGACGCTCAAAAAGCTGAGTTAGCATTAGGGAAAAAACTTCTAGGAACAAAAAGTCTTGAAAAGTTAAAGAAAGATGTGAGCAAGGAAAGAGAGCGTTTTTTAAATTTGAATGTTCAACTGGAAAACACTACTCAGAGTCAATCACAACTTCTGGTTGCCAAAATGATGCCTTTGATTAATAGTTTTAAAGGATTGGTAAAACAAGATATAGAATATACAGATAAGCTGATCGCCTCTCTGGAAAAGCATATGGAATCAGAACAAGGAAATGGACAGCGACAAAAAGCTCAATTAAAAGACAAAGTACAGAAAAATGGGACAACAAAGCAGAATCCAGTTAATAGACAACCAATTACACAAGCAAAACAAGATTTAAATGATAAAGGAAGATGATTATCGAGTATTTTCACCGAAATAATTCCATGCTCACTCTTTTCTTGCTATTTTTATTGTTTCTCTCATTGATAGTCTTTACAATGTAGGATAGGGAAATCGTTAAGAAAGAAGTGGCGGAATGGATTTATTAACTAGTGATTATGAATTGTTTGATCGTTCGATGTATACCTTTAAGCAGCTAAAAGAAAGTTATACTACTGAAGAATTAGTACAGCTTAAGGTGAGGTATCAAACACACTGGCAAAAGTGGAAAAAAATGAATGAACAAGTGGCAAAAGCAACCCCCTTGCAATGGCAGATGAGAAAACCAAAAATCGAAAGTTGGACGAATGGTTGGAATCTCAGAAGCCATTTTTGGTGTGCGTACCGTAGTGAAGGACGCCAACAGGAAAATGCTTGTTTAGCTACTTTGCTAAATAAAAAACAATTTCAAATCTATTTGATGTTTCAACATTATAAAAGTGAAGAACGCCAAGGAAGTATTTCGTCCTTCAATCATCTACTAACGGTTTTAAAGGAATGGAGTAAGCACATCCCAGTTGAAGAGTATTATATTTGGCCGCAACCAGAACATGAACTGGTGGATCACCTGCCGTTAGCCACCTATTTGACGGATAAGCAAAAACAAATCGAATTAAAAAAAGCAATGGAGGATAAAACCTTCCAACTTGGTAAGCTTTATTTTTATCCGAATGAATTAAAAGATGCTGAAAAGTTGATTTTAGATGGTATGCAGGAATTGATGCCTTTATACTTTCGATTGAATGGGAAATAATAACATTAATTAGGGTGAGAGAAAGAGGTATTTGATCGCTTAGATGATCGAAAACGTTAAAATAATAAAATAAAAGAAGTAAATTTGTCGTTGATAAATACTAGTTTATAAAATTTTCTTAAGCTTCAAAAATTTTTAAAATTTTCATTTGATGGTCAAATGAGCGCAATTGAATGGATCATTCATCTTAGAAAAAACGGATGAAATAAAGGGATCAATGAGTTATTTTAGGTAATTGGATGCAAATAATTTTAAAAAAAGAATGTTCGGATTTTACTGTTTTATTCCATTGTTGAAGAAGTATAGAAAGAAATTTTTATCTTTTTTATTGACAAAGAAAAAATAGCGTTCTATGATAGACACATATTAACTTGATAACAGGCAATGATCAAAACGCAGTAGTTATTAAAGCCAATGTTTCAGAGAGCTAGTGGTTGCTGAGAACTAGTACAAGCTTTAAGACGAATTACATTTTAGGAGCCTTTGGCATTGATTTGTCACGTGACAGCGTTAAATGTTTGAGTGATATGTTTTGAATGAAACATATAAAATGGGTGGTACCGCGAGATTTCGTCCCTTGGTTAGTTAACCAAGGGATTTTTTTTATTGATTTTAATTAGTATGAATGATAGCAGGTTCCTGCTTTCACAATAAAATGATACGGAGGGATTTAACATGAATATTATCGACGAATTAACTTGGCGTGATGCCATTAACCAACAAACGAATGAAGAAAGACTTCGTGAACTTGTTGACGAAAAGAGTATTTCACTATATTGCGGAGTTGACCCAACTGGGGATTCTATGCACATCGGACATTTGATTCCATTTATGATGATGAAAAGATTTCAATTGGCAGGACATCATCCATACATTCTGATCGGTGGCGGAACAGGTACAATTGGAGACCCAAGTGGCCGTAAGACAGAACGTGTCTTACAAACAATGGAACAAGTCCAACATAATGTTGATGCTTTATCTAACCAAATGAGAAAATTATTTGGGAAAGATGCAAACATCACGTTTGTAAATAACTATGATTGGTTATCAAAAATCTCATTACTTGAATTTTTACGTGATTACGGTAAAAACTTCAATATTAACACGATGTTAGCGAAAGATATCGTAGCAAGTCGTTTGGAAGTCGGTATCTCATTTACAGAATTTACTTACCAAATCTTGCAATCAATTGACTTTTTACACTTACACAAAACATATGATGTTCAACTACAAATCGGTGGTGCTGATCAATGGGGGAACATCACAGCTGGATTAGACTTAATCCGTAAATTAGAAGGACCAGAAGCAGAAGCATTCGGTTTAACGATCCCATTGATGTTAAAAGCGGATGGGACAAAATTTGGTAAAACTGCCGGTGGCGCTATCTGGTTAGATCCTGAGAAAACATCACCATTTGAGTTCTACCAATTCTGGTTGAACCAAGATGACCGAGATGTTGTGAAATACTTGAAATTCTTTACTTTCTTATCACAAGAAGAAATTGAAGATTTGGCGAAAAAAGTTGAAACTGAACCTGAAAAACGTGAAGCACAACGACGTTTAGCAGAAGAAGTGACGAGATTCGTTCATAGTGAAGAAGACTTGAAAGAAGCACAAAAAATAACAGAAGCATTGTTCTCTGGAAACATCAAAGAATTAAATGCAGCTGAGATCGCTCAAGGATTTGGTAAAATGCCAAACGTTGAAATTTCAAGCAAACCTGAAAATATCGTGGAATTATTGGTTTCCACAAAAATTGAACCATCAAAACGCCAAGCGCGTGAAGATGTTTCAAACGGAGCTATAAGTATTAACGGTGACCGTGTTACCGATTTAAATTTTGTCATAGATCCATCGAAGGAATTTGATGGTAAGTTTGTGGTTATTCGAAAGGGTAAGAAAAATTACTTTTTGGCCAAAGTAGTTGATTAGAATTTAGTAATTTTTTGGCTTGAAAATGGTCAACTCTATTACAAGATTCCAATTTTGAAACCCAACCTAAAAGGGTGACGTGGGATCTCGTTAATACAATCTTTACGAGGGAATTTACTTTTGTAAATTCCCTCGTTTTTTTTAATTTTTTTAAATGTGTAAACAATTCGCACAATTGATAATTATTACAAAATGATTAAAAAATCACTTGTGATTTAGTTTACAGAAATAAAAAACAGGTGTAATGTAGGGCTCGACAAAATTTAAATATTTTTTAGGAGGGTTTCACATGGAATCATTGTCAAATGAATTAAACCTAAATGCACTATTTATCGGAGACAAAGCGGAGAACGGCCAACTCTATAAAGATTTGTTGAACGATTTAGTAGATGAACATTTAGGCTGGCGACAAAACTACATGCCACAAGACATGCCAGTTATTACACCAGAAGAACAAAGTAGTGCAAGTTTTGAGCACACAGTCAATAAAACAAAAGATGTTTTATCTGAAATCTCAGCTCGTATGCGTACTCACTCAGTACCATGGCATACAGCTGGACGTTATTGGGGTCATATGAACTCTGAAACATTAATGCCATCTTTACTAGCATATAATTTCGCAATGCTATGGAATGGTAACAACGTTGCTTACGAATCTTCTCCAGCAACAAGTCAAATGGAAGAAGAAGTAGGACTAGAGTTTGCGAAATTAATGGGCTATAAAGATGGCTGGGGACACATCGTTGCTGATGGTTCTTTAGCTAACTTAGAAGGTCTTTGGTATGCACGTAACATCAAATCACTTCCACTTGCAATGAAAGAAGTTGCACCTGAATTAGTCTCAGGAAAAAGTGACTGGGAATTGATGAACATGTCTACAAAAGAAATCATGGACTTGTTAGATAGTGTTCCAGAAAAAATTGATGACATCAAAGCACATTCTGCACGTAGCGGAAAACATTTACAACAATTAGGAAAATGGTTAGTACCACAAACGAAACATTACTCATGGCTAAAAGCAGCTGATATCATCGGTATCGGGTTAGATCAAGTAATCCCTGTACCAGTTGATCACAACTATCGAATGGATATCAACGAACTTGAAAAAATCGTTCGTCAACTAGCAGCTGAAAAAACACCAATCTTGGGTGTAGTCGGTGTTGTTGGTTCGACAGAAGAAGGAGCCATTGACGGTATCGATAAAATCGTTGCATTACGTCGAGTATTAGAAAAAGATGGTATTTACTTCTACTTGCATGTTGATGCTGCTTACGGCGGTTATGGTCGTTCCATTTTCTTAGACGAAGAAAATAACTTTATTCCATTTGAAGAATTAAAAGATGTTCATGCAAAACATCATGTATTTACAGAAAACAAAGATTATATCTTAGAAGATGTACACCGTGCCTTCAAAGCAATTGAAGAAGCAGAATCTGTAACAATTGATCCACATAAAATGGGTTATGTTCCTTACTCAGCTGGTGGGATCGTCATCAAAGACGTACGTATGCGCGACGTTATTTCTTACTTTGCTACTTACGTGTTTGAAAAAGGCGCAGATATCCCAGCATTACTTGGTGCATACATTTTAGAAGGTTCAAAAGCAGGAGCAACTGCTGCTAGTGTTTGGGCTGCACATCATGTCTTACCACTTAATGTAACTGGTTATGGTAAATTGATGGGAGCTTCAATCGAAGGAGCACATCGTTTCTATAACTTCTTACAAGATTTATCATTTAAAGTTGGCGATAAAGAAATCGAAGTACATCCATTAACTTACCCAGATTTCAATATGGTTGACTATGTATTTAAAGAAAAAGGCAACGACGATCTAGTTGCAATGAACAAATTGAATCATGACGTTTATGACTACTCTTCATACGTTAAAGGTAGCATCTATGGTAATGAATTCTTGACATCACACACTGACTTTGCTATTCCAGATTATGGCAACAGCCCATTACAATTTGTGAACCAATTAGGTTTCTCAGATGAAGAATGGAACCGTGCAGGAAAAGTAACTGTTTTACGTGCAAGTGTAATGACACCATACATGAATAAAGCAGAAAACTTCGAAGAATATGCTGGAAAAATCAAAGCAGCTCTTCAAGAAAAATTAGAAAAAATCTACGCAAATCAATTACTAGCAAGCGAAGAAAAATAATAAAATAAAAAACATTCTGAGTATAAGAAGTAGAAGTCACTTTTATTGTATGCTATAAAACCGAATAAACGGTGGTAGCTCAATCGAAAAATACAGTTGAAGGATCTTTAAAATACAAAAAGTTATTTTTTAGATTCTTCTGCTGGTTTTTCTGAGCTCAGCACTTCTGTTATCTGCTCAGGTGTTTTTTGTTTTACAGGTTGTCTTTGAAGCGATACAAGTAATCCGTTCAAAACAGCCGAGGTTGTTTTGAAATAGCTTGCGCTCTTTTAGGTATTTGGTATGAATGAAGAGAAATATCGAAAAGCTTCAATACAAATACAGCGAATGGAACACAAGACTATTTCAGATTTTTCTTTTTTAGCAAATAATAACTAATAAAATCCAGTCACTAAGCATCGTTTTTATACTAAAAAAGTTGTGGGGAACAACCTCTTGGCTTTTGTCTTGCGACTTGGGATTACTTTGAAGACAACGTTTTTTTATTCAAAAAAAACAAGGAGCGTGTCAACAGTGAGTAAATCACAAGTAAGTAAAATGGGTCTTGGGACCTTTGTCGGTCTGACGATGGCTTTGTGTGCGACAGTTCGGAGTATTCCGACTTTAGCAGCCGTTGGTTGGACATTGATTTTTTATTCAATTTTTGCCGTACTGTTTTTTGCCGGTCCTATTTCGATGGTTTCTGGTGAGCTTTCTACGATGCTTCCACAAGAAGGTGGACCACAATTATGGGTCAAAACTGCCTTAGGAAGTAAATGGGGATTTGTTGTTGCCTGGTTGCTTTGGGTTCAAATGTTCCCAGGGATGGTTATGGTTGCATCAACATTAGGTCCATTATTAGGAAATACATTCGGGAACGTAGAATTAGGCAATAATCATTTATTTGTATTAGGTTGTATTTTAGTTATTTATTGGATCATTACAATTTTGAACTTGAAATTTGATATGGCCAAAGTTGGTGGGAACATCGGCGTTTGGTTAGGTGTGTATATCCCAGTGGTTATCATGTTTGTCCTTGGTTTATTCGCCGCATTCAAAGTGGGTCTAGTATCTAATGGTTACTTAGGAGATTTTTCTTGGTCAAAAGCTTTCCCAGATTTACAACATAGTGAATCATTGAAATATCTTGCAGGTATCACATTTATTTTTGTTGGTATCGAAATGAGTTCTGTTTACATGCCTCGTTTAAAAGATGCAACGAAAAACTACACTAAAGGGGTCTTTATTGCGTTGATTGGTCTTGTTTTATTGAACGTGATCAATGCAATGTTAGTTGCCAATGTTGTACCAAATGGAAAAATGGAATTAGCAAACATTACGCAACCAATCTTGATTTATTGCCAAATCCTTGGCTTACCAACAATTATCGGGAACATCTTCAGCTTTATGGTGTTTATCGGTGTGTTACTTCAATTATCTGCATGGGTAACTGGACCATCTAAAACGATTATCCAAGTAGCACGTGAAGGTTTCTTACCACCTAAATTTGGATTCCATAAAGAAAATGAATATGGTGTTTCTCGTAATGTCGTATTAACTCAATCAATCGTTATTTCATTATTCGCTTTACTTTACGGCGTAATGGATGACGTCAGTGCTGTATTCTTAACATTAACAAATGCTACAACTGTTATTTATTGTATCGTCTATATTTTGATTGCTGTTTCATTGATCAAAATGAGAAAAAGCCATCCAGATTTAGAACGTCCTTATCGAATTGGTAAAAAAGGAAATGGAATGGCTTGGGTAGTTAGCTGCATGTTGATTTTCTCTATCATTGCAGTAGTTGTATCCACTTTAGGAACATCTACCTTGACGGATGCATTATTGGTAGCAGTTATTGCAATCGTTATGTTTGTCATTCCTTTGATTATCAATCGTTTTAAAAATGATTCTTGGGGAAGCGAAGTAGAAAAGAGTTTAAAAGAATAGAATAAATAAGAAGCAAGTAAAAAATGTAAATAGGGAAGGGGGCTATGACAAAAATCTTGTCACAGTCCCTTATTCCTAACAAACGGTGTTCCAGAAGTAACTCATGTCTGTTACAGCATGGTTTGCCAAATGTATGCTTTTTAATCAGGGAACCTTTGCGAAAATAACGCTAATCATAAGGTTCAGCGGATTTGAGAAAATAATCGTCATTAGCATCGTCTATCCGCTAAAACAAAAAAATGATGCTATGACCAGTTGTCCTACCAAAAGAACGCTTTTTTTTAGGTAGGGCTTTTTTTGTAAAAAAATAGGAGAAGATACGATGAATAAAAAAATATCTGTGAAAGAAAGTATGGCAGTTTTATTCATATTGTTGGCGATATTAGGAATACTGATTATTGGATTTCAATTGTCTCCGCATATTCCTATACTAATCGCTTTCATGTGTTTGTTATTTTACGGACGATTTAGAGGTTTCTCATGGGATGAGATTCATGATGGGATTGTCAAAGGAATTACTCCAGGGATCATTCCAATTTTGATTTTTCTATTGATTGGTGTTTTGGTAGCTTCGTGGATTTTATCTGGAACGATTCCAACGATCATGGTTTATGGTTTCCAATTGATCTCGGTTCGCTTTTTCTTACCGACTGCTTTTCTTGTTTGTGCAATCGTCGGGATTACGGTGGGAAGCTCATTTACAACGATTTCAACGATCGGTATTGCTTTTTTAGGAATCGGTCATATTTTAGGTTTTAGTGATGCGATGACGACAGGAGCAGTTGTTTCGGGGGCTTTTTTAGGAAATAATTGTTCGCCGTTATCTGATACTACGAACCTGGCGGCAGGGATCGGAGAAGTAAATTTATTTGAGCATATCGCTCAAATGCGTTACACTGATTTGCCGGCATTTTTAATTGCTATGTTATTTTATGTTTTTCTTGGGAATGGAAGTCACACAGCGGATCTACATGCGATCACGGATATGATCCAAAACATGAAAGCAGGTTTCTGGATCTCTCCATGGACGTTGATCCCATTAGTGATCTTGTTTGGTGGAGCGATTAAAAAAATTCCAGCGATTCCAACACTACTAGTTGGTTCAACTGCTGCGATTGTTCTTTCCTTCATCAATCAACCACATTTAACGATGTCAAAAGTAGCTAATATTTTAATGAACGGCTATGTTGCCCATACAGCAGACCCTAAAATCAATGAATTGCTTTCAAGAGGGGGAATTGTTAGTATGCTTGGTTCAGCAAGCTTGATTCTTCTAGCTTTAGCTTTGGGTGGCTTATTGATCAAATATACGATTGTGGAAACGATTGTTCAGGAATTGCGAGAAAAAATGGATCGGCCTTCTCGCTTGGTTGGCTTTACAGCATTAAGCTGTATCGGGATCAATTTGATCGTAGGCGAACAGTACTTGTCGATCATTTTACCAGGCGAAACCTTTAAGCGATCGTTCGATCGTGCGGGCGTTAATAAAAAGTATCTTACCAGAACTTTGGCAGATGCTGGAGCAACCGTTAATTCACTCGTTCCGTGGGGAGTTAGTGGTACCTTTATTATGGGCACGATGAAAGTCAGCGCATTACAATATCTACCATTTACTTTCTTCTCGATCTTAGCACCGATTTTTACGATTTTGAGTGGTTTCTGGCTTAATCAAAAGATGAAAAAACGTACCAGTGAATAGTCTAGGCACCATCAAGGTTTGAGAACGAGAAGCGAAATAGCTTTTTATACTCAGTTTCTTTTTCATGGAAGAGTTATTTGAAGAGTGTAGATTCTTAAAAAATGAACCTGTATAGTAAAAAAAACAACTGAAGACACTACAAATAGTTTATTTGTGTGTTCAACAGTTGTTTTATTTTTTTTCTTGTAAGCGAGGTACGACGGTTTCTCGTTTGACGAGTTGATGAGGAATGACTAAACGAACACCGCTGCTGATTTCATCATGGATCAATTCGTATAATTTTTGCATCGCAACCCTTCCTAATTCAGAAATATCGATATCGATACTGGTTAAATAAGGGTGAGTCAATGTAGCGAAAATAGAGTTATTGAAGCTGATGATTGATAGGGTATCAGGAATTCGATAGCCATACATCTGTGCTAGTTGCATCGTTCGTAAGGCAAAAATATCGTCAATGACTACCAGCGCTGTTGCTTGGGACTTTTTCAAAATGGCATCAAAAGCTAAATAATCTTCGGGTTGTTCGATCACTACACTAGGATGAACTGTAAGTCCAGCTAGCATCAAGGCTTTTTGGTAGCCAAAATAACGTTCGAAGTAAAGGCTCTCGTGGGTTGTATTGGTTACGAAAAGAATGTTTTCATGACCGTTTTGAATCAAGAAATCCGTGGCTTGTTTACCTAATAATTGGTTATCATTATCGACATAAATGATTTCATTCTCATGTCGGTAAGGCTGACCAATCAAAGTGAAAGGAATCTCATTCGTATAGAGATAATCTATGACAGGATCTTCACTGTCGGAATAAACTAAAATAAACCCATCGACTTGTTTTTGCAGATGCATCCGTTGCACGTTTTCTAATAAAGTATCAAAATTTTTGGCTGTTGCTATAGCAGTTGTCAGATCATAACGGCGTGCTTCTTCATTGATCGCTTCCATGATCTCAAGATAAAAAGGATTCCCAATCCGTTCTTTTGAATCAAGGGGTGGGAGAATGACGCCAATTGCGCTAGAAATTCTTTTCCCTAGATTTCTAGCAGTGATATTTGGTACGTAGCCTAGTTCATCCATGACTTTTCGTACTTTCTTTTTGGTTGCCTCTGAGATGCTTGGATGGTCATTGATGACCCGTGAAACAGTCGAGGTCGCAACACCAGCTTTTTTGGCTACATCCTTCACTGTGATCGCCATAAACGATACACCTCTTTTCTAGACTTGCTTTTCATTTAAACGATGAAATTGATAAGTGGTAGAGCAAATTTTTTCTTGTCCCGGATATAATGCGATTGACCCAAATTCAGGGAAATGAACGGCATCAGGAAGTTCTTGTGGTTCAATTGCCAACCCATAATTTGAGTGCATTTTTTGGCCATTGATTAAAAAATCTGCTTCAAATCCAGTCGTAGAAAATAATACCATACTTTTGCTCGTCGTTGCTATAGACAACTGGCGACCAGCTTGCTTTTCGGTCAAGGTAAGTATTTTCTTCGTTCGTTTAGGTGTACTTAAAACAAAAGCATCATCTAGTCCGTTTGGATCATTCGTTAAAATTTCCATTAGCGAATGTGAGTGTTTAAAATTAAGCGGTAAGTCGCTGAGAGCGATCACTTCACCAGTTGGTATTTTTTCGTGATCTAAGGCTAATATTCCATCTGTTTGGATCGTTAGTTCATGATCGTAGATATCTCGTTTGCCATTGCCAGAAAGATTGAAATACGCATGATTCGTTGGGTTGCAGATAGTTTCAGTCGAGCTGCTTGTCTTGGTGATCATTTCTAATTTATTTTGAACAATCTGATACGTAACGGTTGCGGTGATCGGACCGGGATAACCGGAAAAAGTATCCTGCAAATAAAAAACAACACCGATCGCTGTAGGAGTCTCAAAAACTTCTACCTCCCAATACTGAAATGCCCAACCGTTTGAACCACCATGGATATGGTGATTTCCTTCGTTTTTTTCTAGCTGATGATCAGCCCAAGAGCCATTTTTAATTCTGCCAGCGACTGGTCCAATCGTTGCCCCAAAATAGCTTTGATCTTTTAAAACGTCTTCTAAGGAATCATAAGATAATAAGACATTTTCTAAGTGACCATTTTTATCTGGAGCTAGAATTTGATGAAGCCTTGCCCCGTAGTTGAGAAGAACGACTGTGAGTTCGTCGTTCTTCAATGTGATTTGCTTCAAGTTGGTGTTGGGAATGGGGATCACAGTGATGGAAGGTTTAGACATACTGTGTCCACTCATTTTTTAAATAGTCTAGTGTAAGGCAAGTCGTATCAGGTACGACTGGGATATCTTTTCCAAGATCTTCTATTCGTCCAACACCAATTGGAAATGCCCCGCTAGCACGGATTGCTTTGATCCCAGATTGTGCATCTTCGATCCCGATGCATTCTTGTGGGGATAAGCCAATTTCTTTTGCGGCCAATAAGAAAATATCGGGAGCCGGCTTACCCAGTTTGATCGTTGCAGGATCGGCAATTGCATCGAAAAATGGCGTTAATGCCATTTTAGCAAGGAGGAAAGGTCCGTTTTTACTAGCTGAAGCAAGGGCAATCTTGATCTTGTTTGCTCTCAATTCTTCAAGTAATGGCAATATCCCTGGAAAAACATCTGCAGGCGTGATCGCTTGAATCATTTCAAGATAGTACTCATTTTTTCTGTGCGCTAATTCTTGAAATTCTTGTGGGGAAAACTCACTTTCTTTTTGTCCGTAGGAAAGCAATAAGCGAAGTGAATCTTCTCGACTAACCCCTTTCAATTGTTCGTTGAATGTTCGATCAATGGGAACACCGATTTCCTGACCTAATTTTTTCCAAGCGCGATAATGGAACTCCGCAGTATCTGTAATCACCCCATCTAAGTCAAACAAAACTCCTTTAAACATCTAATTCCTCCTTACGCAAAGGTACCTTTAACTGGTCTTCTAAAAGATACGTTTTTTCGTACACCTTTAATGGGCAACTTTCGCCTGATACTAAGGTCAATTGCACCTGTTCACTAGACACCGAAACAAATAATAAACGACCACGATAATTCACATGGAAGGAGTAGGCTGTCCACGTGTTTGGTAAGAAAGGAGCAAAGCGTAACTGTTCGTGATCTGTTTTCATTTGAGCGAATCCTTGGACGATTGCGAGCCAACTACCAGTCATCGACGTGATGTGTAAGCCGTCTTCGGTATCGTTATTATAATTATCTAAATCAAGGCGAGCTGTCCGTTGATACATTTCCACTGCCTTATCCTCCATACCTAATTCAGCAGCTAAAATGGCATGGATGCTTGGTGAAAGGGAAGACTCATGAACGGTCATTGGTTCGTAAAAATCAAAGTTTCGTTGTTTTTCTTCTTTACTAAACGAGTCGTTGAAGAAATAGATTCCTTGTAGCACATCCGCCTGCTTAATGAAACAAGAACGCAAAATTTTGTCCCAAGACCAATGTTGGTTTAATGGAAGCTCGCTAGGAGATAGCTCTGATACCGGCAATAATTCTTTATCCAAAAATGTATCATGTTGGACAAAAATACCTAATTCTTCATCTTTAGGAAAATACATATTTTCTGCAATGGTTTGCCAATTCGTTAGTTCTTCATCAGTGATCGTTACAGTAGTTTCTGTTTGGAATTTTAAATAGTTTTCCCTAGTATACGTTAATACCCAGCAAGCTATCGTATTGGTATACCAGTTGTTATTGATGTTGTTTTCATATTCATTCGGACCAGTCACACCATGGATCATATATTTGTTATGACGTTTTGAAAAATGAACCCGATCTGCCCAAAAACGAGCAATCTCAACTAATACTTCTAACCCTTCTTTTTTCAAATAAGCGGTGTCACCTGTATAGTTCGTATAGTTGTAAATCGCATAAGCGATCGCACCGTTACGATGGATTTCTTCAAAGGTGATTTCCCATTCGTTGTGGCATTCGACTCCTGTAAAAGTAACCATTGGGTACAAGGCACCTTTTAACCCTTGTTGTTGGGCATTATGAATAGCTTGAGGCAATTGATTATGGCGATATTTAAGGAGATTTTTTGTCACTTCAGGTTTTGCTAAAGCAAGATATAAAGGGACAGCGTAAGCTTCCGTATCCCAATAAGTAGCACCACCGTATTTTTCTCCTGTAAAGCCTTTGGGTCCAATATTCAAACGTTCATCTTCGCCGTAATAAGTAGAAAATAGTTGGAAAAGATTGAAACGAATCCCTTGCTGTGCTTCCTCGTCACCTTCGATCACCACATCAGCCAGTGCCCAACGTTTGCTCCAAGCAGTGGTTTGTTCTGCTTTTGCTTGCAGATAATGACTTTGTAAGTCACTAAATTCTTGGAGAATCTGTTGGACTTGCTGTGCTTCGGGAATGTCACGGCTCGTCAATACAAGTACTTCTTTATCAAGTGTCACGGATTGATTCGTTGTTAAGTCGAAAGAAAATTCCCCAAGGACGGCTAATGTATCTTCGTGGTAAATTGGTTGCGCTAATTCTTCATTCACGAAATGTCTCATGGCAGCTGTTACGGTAAATTGTTCGATCGCAAAATTATTTGGAATCGTTTTGGTCATTAAGTAGGCTGTTTCATCAGAAGTACCTCGACCGATTTCATTCCAAAAATGTTCATCATAGTTACTATCTTCATTTTGAACGTTACTATCCAATTTAGAGATGACTTTGACCGTGCCATTTCCTTCGAGCATCGTAACTGTTAAACGAATATAAGCAGCTTCGCTTTTGACGATACTTAAAAAACGTTCAAAGGTGATCTTTAGTTTGTTAGTTGCAGTGGTTACTGTGTAACTACGTGATAACACACCGTTTTTCATATTCAATTCCCAATAAAAGTCTTCTGGTTCGATTGTAGCAAGGTCTAATAATTGCTCATCGATATAGATATCCATGGCAATAAAATTGATTGCATTAATCACTTTGCCAAAATATTCGGGATAGCCATTTTTCCACCAGCCAACACGAGTCTTATCGGGGTACCAAACCCCAGCTAAATAAGTTCCTTGATGATGATCACCTGAATAGGCTTCTTCAAAATTCCCCCGCATGCCCATGTATCCGTTACCAATACTAGTTAAAGATTCCTGTAAACGGAGATTTTCCCGATCTAATGTGTTGGTGCTGATCTTCCAAGGATCAATTTGAAATAGGCGCTTGATTTGTTTCATTGTACTCCTCCTAGATAATTTCATTGATACGTTTATAATAAACGCAACCGATTGCGTAAGTCAATATAAATAAAGCAGAATTTTTCAGCGGGGATTTAAAATAAAGAAATGAAAAGATAATTTTCCTGGAAAACATTCACTGTTTTGATAATAAGTTACTACTAAATGCGAAAAGAAAATGATTCTTCTGATAGCGACTGTTTGGGTAGAAAGTGAATAAAATCAAAAATAAAGCATTTACAAAAAAAGAAACAAAGGCTATAATAACTAACAACGAAACCGATTGCATAAAGGAGAGCAGGAGTTATGAAGAAATTATTTAATTTTGAGTTTTGGCAAAAATTTGGGAAAGCTTTAATGGTTGTTGTGGCAGTGATGCCAGCTGCGGGTTTGATGATCAGTATCGGGAAATCTATTCCATTGATTGATCCCGATTTAGCTTTTTTAGTAACAACGGGTGGTGTCATTGAAAATATTGGTTGGGCGATCATCGGGAATTTACATCTGTTGTTTGCTTTAGCAATAGGTGGAAGTTGGGCAAAAGAGCGTGCAGGTGGTGCTTTTGCGGCAGGAATATCATTTGTTTTGATCAACCGGATCACGGGAGCGATTTTCGGAGTGACGAGTGAGATGCTAGCAAATGAAGATGCCTTTACCCATACATTATTTGGCACGAAGATCATGGTCAAAGGATTTTTTACTAGTGTATTAGAGGCACCTGCGTTGAATATGGGCGTGTTTGTAGGGATTATTGCTGGTTTTGTTGGTGCAATGGCCTATAATAAATATTACAATTATCGTAAATTACCTGATGCGTTATCTTTCTTTAATGGAAAACGATTTGTTCCTTTTGTAGTGATTCTTTGGTCAACGATTGTAGCTTTAGTATTGGCTGTTGTCTGGCCAAATGTCCAAGCAGGTATTAATAATTTTGGTCTTTGGATTGCTCAGTCACAAGAAAGTGCACCGGTTTTAGCGCCATTTCTTTATGGTACCTTAGAAAGATTATTGTTACCTTTTGGTTTGCATCATATGTTGACGATTCCGATCAATTATACGCAATTAGGGGGCACGTATGAAATCTTATCTGGTGCACAAGCAGGAACGCAAGTCTTTGGACAAGATCCTTTATGGTTAGCTTGGGCTACTGATTTGGTCAATTTAAAAGGTGCGGGGGATTTGTCACAGTATGAATTTGTGTTGAACAACTGGACACCAGCTCGTTTTAAAGTGGGACAAATGATTGGTTCTTCTGGTATTTTAATGGGGTTAGCTTTAGCCATGTATCGAAATGTTGATCTTGATAAAAAAGCGCGCTATCGTTCCATGTATTTCTCAGCTGCATTAGCTGTTTTTCTAACAGGGGTTACTGAACCATTAGAATTTATGTTTATGTTTGCTGCAGTTCCACTTTATATTGTTTATTCTGTGATCCAAGGGGCAGCATTTGCAATGGCAGATTTATTACCGTTACGTGTTCATTCCTTTGGAAATATCGAATTGTTAACTAGAACTCCTCTAGCGATGAAAGCGGGACTTGGTGGCGATTTGCTTAACTTCGTCATTTGCGTCATTTTGTTTGGAGTCGTTACGTACTTTGTGGCAAACTTCATGATCAAAAAATTCAATTTTGCTACACCAGGGCGTAATGGTAATTATGATAGTGACAGTAACGATAGCAATGGGAATGGAGAACAAACGACAGTCCAAGCTGGCACGTCAGACCCACAAATCATCAAAATCATTCACTTATTAGGCGGGAAAGATAATATCAAAGATGTAGATGCGTGTATGACACGTTTACGTGTAAGTGTAGCTGATCGTGAGAAAGTAGGTTCAGAAGAAGAATGGAAACGTGCAGGCGCTATGGGGCTAATCGTCAAAGATAATGGTGTACAAGCTGTCTATGGTCCAAAAGCCGATGTATTAAAATCAGATATCGAAGATTTGCTTCAATCGGGGGCGCCTATTCCTGCTCCAGTAGAAGAAGTTGTTGTTGAAAAAGAAACAGCTAATAATCAAACGTTAGGTATACGAAAAGAGTTGCAGACTGTAGCAGCTGGTGAAGTGATAGACTTGGCAACAGTCAACGATCCTGTTTTTTCAAAGAAAATGATGGGTGATGGCTTTGCTGTTATTCCAACGACTGGTGAAGTTGTGGCACCTATTACTGGGAAAGTAGTTAGTATTTTTCCAACCAAACATGCTATTGGAATGGAAACAGAAGAAGGTGCAGAAGTACTAATCCATATGGGAATCGACACAGTCCAAATGGATCAACCAGCTTTTGAAATCCTGGTAACAGAAGGTCAGACCGTTGAAGCAGGAACAAAACTGGCACAAATGAATCTAACCGAAATCAAAAATGAAGGAAAAGATATAACGATTATGGTGGTATTTACGGATGGGAAAGTCAATGAAATGATTCTCAAACATTTAGGACCAACGGAATTAGGAACAGTAATTGGCGAAATAAAACTGTGATCATCATAAAAGACACCCAACAATAATGAGTAAGATGACCAGTACCAAATTTAATTCCTTATTTGGTTTCCGATAGTCAGTTTTTCTGTTTCTCAAATAAGTCTGAAAACACGAAAACGCTATACTTCGTTTTTGAGTTCTCAGACTTATTTTTTTGAATATCTGCGAGCGGGTAAACAATCACAGCTAATGATCCATGGCTATCCTATCATAAAAGAAATGAAGTAAGTTTTAATCAATAAGGAGAATTGAAGATGAAGATGATGACTTTGAATACACATAGCTGGTTAGAAGAATCACCAGAAGAAAAGATGCGCCAGATCGTAGATAAAATCTGTCAAGCAGATTATGATGTGATTGCTTTACAAGAAGTCAATCAATTAATCACTTCCGAAAGTATCGTGAATGAAGAATTAAATAATTTTTGTCCAGTTATAGAACAATCGCCCGTCCATGTCGATAATTTTGCTTATTGTTTGGTGCGCTACTTAGCCAAACAAGGGAAAGACTATTATTGGAGTTGGGAAATGAGTCATGTCGGTTATGGAATTTATGAAGAGGGGAACGCGCTGCTTTCTAAGACACCGCTAACCAGTGAAGCAATCTATGTTTCTGAAACAAAGCAAAAAGAGGATTACCACACTCGGAAAATTTTGATCAGTCAGACGATGATCGATGACCAAACAATCACTCTAGCAAGCTGTCATTTTTCTTGGTGGATAGATGAAACGAAGGGCTTTGCTTTTGAATGGCATTGCTTGATGGAACACTTAGCTAATCTCTCAAATCCGCTGTTTTTAATGGGGGATTTTAACAACCCAGCAGGAGAGGCAGGCTATCGCTTGGTTGAAAAAAGCCCTCTTGCGATTGTCGATTCCTATACTGTTGCCCAAGAAGTTCATGGTCAGGCAACCATTGAAGAGAAAATCGATGGATGGGAAACGAATACAGAGCAGTTAAGAATCGATTATATCTATGTACCACAGGAATTCTCAGTTCCTTCTTATCGTAGTATTTTTGATGGAAAACAAGAAATCATTGTAAGTGACCATTATGGAGTAGAGATAACGGTCAGCCCCATTCAATAAAATAATCAAAAAGTCCCATAGAAAGAAAAATGGATACATCCTTTCTATGGGACTTTTTGTTTGCAACAGCTTCAGCTACGTGCAGAAATTTGATTAGATAATGAAATGACTGTTAGTGCGATGGGAAGCACCAAGGAGGAAGGCAATAAAATTCTCTGTTTCTTTGGCCTCTGCATTGTTTTTTTAACTCGGCTGGACTTTTTTTCCGCGGGGCAGAAATGAGGTCTCGAACTTTTTTCAAGGAGTTGGACTCTTTAGTTACCGGTGTATTTTTTTGTAAATTGGTACTATGTAGTACTTCCTCATGTAAAATATCAAAATGGTCTATAAATCGATCTTTATCGGAATCGGTTAGAATTGGCAAGTTATCTAAAAGATTCAAAAGTACAACGAGGGAATCTTTGATTTTAGGCTCATGAGGTTGCAGATCTTCACCGCTAGGCTCACGATGTGGCAGTTCATTAATTAACTGCTCTATGATGCTTGTCAGCTCTTTTACCTCTTCAGGAGAGTTTGCAGTTTTTTTTAAAATGTCTAAAATGGTATTTCTTTTAGAATAATCTTGGTCATTAATACAAGTTGATTCACTCGTTGATCGAACATTTGAAATGGGCGTAGGTGATCGATCACCAATTACAGTTACATATAGCGACTCAGTCTTACTATTTGGCAGCTCATACAGCTGTTCATCAGTTGATTCTTTAATTGATAGCGAATCCTCAGGTGGATCTTTAAGTATCATTTCAAGGTGAGACTCAGTATTAAGGGTAGTATTCGTAGATTGATGAACAAAAGCATGTCCAATTTTTTTTTTCAAAGTCAATTGTCGATTCGTTGTTTGAGGCATATGTATCACTCCTTCTTTTCTGTATTCTAGTATAGTTTATAAAAGAAGAGAGTAAATAAATATTTTTTCTTATGTTTAGAAAAAAAAGTAGCTACTAACACGATTCGTTTATTAGGACTACTATATTTGACGATTTGTTTGCTATTTTATAAAAAGGTATAAAAAAGAGACAGCTTCCGTGTTGAGATATTCTCTTTTTGATCCACAGAAGCAAGTCCCTTATTTTTTAGTTATCCTCCCAACCTGGTAACGATTTTTGACAAAGAGTCCGATCAAAACGAACCAACCAATCAGGAAGAATGCCATCACAAAGTAAAAGAAAATTGGTAAATCATAATAGAGAGTGATCTCATTGATTCCATTGTGCTGTTTGACGATAGGAGTACCGATATCTGTTAATTGATAATCTGTCAATTTTTTGCCGTGTTGCAGTAACACTGTGCGGTCATAGACAATGACTGGTAAATGGACAGTTTCTTCCCCAGTGTTTTTCCATTTGATCGTTAAACGTCCTCCAGGATGAGATTTAATGAACGTGGTTTCTCCTTCCAAGATTTCTTCATTATAGCGATCATATTTATTTGCTTTAGTTTCATGATAGATTGGTAGATAATCGGGTGTTGTCTTTTGAAAAACGAATAAACTAGTCGACATATCATGGTCATAAAATGTTTTTCTTGCCTCTGCTGGTGTATCAAAGAGATACGTGTGACGGCTGACAAATGTTTCGTCTTGCCATTTATCCAGATGCTGATAGAGGTTTTGGATCGTTTGTGCAGAAGCGACAAAGAGAAATAGGACACTCAACGCACGATACCAATTTTTCTTTTCCCATTGATTTAGCGCAAGCGCTAAAAAGAGTAGAAAGAGCAAGGTAAATGGGACAAAGAAACGAAAAGGAAACTGGATCAAGCTTACGAAAGGTACCTCTTTTTCCACTAGTGTTGTCCAAGGGATCAAACTGGTTGAAAGTAGGAAGAATCCAAGACTTGTGCGTAAAAGTAACTTTGTAAAAATGTCGTAGTGACGGCGGAAAAGAAGATACAGTATTAGTCCGATCAATAAAAAAATTGGGAAAATCTTGGGATATGCTAGCCAATAGCTGCCATCCAGATTGATTGCTTTTTGGCTCATTTCTCGGTTGACAAAAGGTGGCAAAATCTTATTTCCACCATAGACGATAGCTAATCCTGCCCAAATATTTACTGTTAGTACAAAATAAAAGAGGACAGATTTGATCAGTTGCCCGATTGCTTTGCCTTTTTCTGTCTGAGTAAAGAAATAATAAAGATAAAAAGGGATATACATCAGTACCAACATAACGGTGGACAGTAAGTGGATCTGAGTCATCAGTGCAATTGAAAAGGTAACTTTCAAGACAGGAAATTTTTTATGAACAACAAAGTCCACTAATGGAATCATGCATAAGGGATAAAAACAGGTGCCCCAACTGGTAAAGCCCTGATTGATTGCCCAATATTGAATGGAATAAGTCGTCATAAATAATACCGAGATTGGTATGCTGACCCATTTTTTCACCTGTACATAATTCAATAGTGTCAACATCGACCAACCAGAAATCACAAAGAGAATAAAGTTTGATAAGATTTGATAGTGGAACCAACTGCCTGAAACTAAAACGATCAAGCCTTGAAAATAAGCAAACAACGGACCATAGATCGCATTGACGATACGCCCGCTTTGCTGAAATCCATACATGGAAGGGAAATAATGGAAATCCCAATTAGCGAATTGTTCAGCGGCATCGTAAAAACGGTTATAATGAAATGGTGCATCTGCTCCAATGATAAGGTCATGTGTTAGGATATTTGGCATAACAAATAAGAATGCAAATAGTAAAATTGTCAAATACGGAACATATTTTTTCAATTGTCATACTCCTTTTTTGATAGTGTAACTTATTTAATCATAAAGCTTACCTAAAAGAGTGGCAAGAAATTCGAAAAAATATGAAAAAAATTATCATTATTACAGGAAATTTTCAAAATACATCCTTTGTTGCTCGCTTTATTTAGATCAATAGTTAATAAAAAAAACAGCCATAGTATGAGATGCTATGGTTGTTTTTCCCTATTCGTATAAGACTAATAGTCAAATCTACGAATGATTCTTATTTTATCCGTTTATAGTTTTTATCAAAATAACGACCTTCTCGGATATCACTAGGCATTCCTTCATAAGGAGCTTCACTAATGACATCTTCATTATTGAGACCAGCATCGCCCATATAAGTAATGTTAGCGAACTCTGGTACTAACAATTTTGGATAAGTTTCATATTTTTCACGTGCTGCTTCCATCTCAGCTATATGTTCATTTTGGAAAGTAACTGTGATCTCAGGATGTTCTTCAACCCATTTAGGAAAGAAAATCGTTCCATGTAATTTTTTTTCATTGGGCATGAAATCCAAGGCCACGTCAGTACCAGTTGGTTCAGTCCAAGTAATTTTGAAGACGCCATCTGTTAACTTAACGATATCTGCTTCTTGATCTTTGACCCAACGGCCTTTGACCATTCCGCCGTGAATTCGATAGTCGACAGTATGGTCATTTTTAGCATACCATTCATATTCCCAACCATTATCGTACGTATAAATAAAGTGTGTACCAATAAAATCTTCTAGTTCTTTAAATTCTTTCATGAAACAACAGCTCCTTTTAAATTAAAACATGTAATAAAGTACATGTTTTTGATTACGTGATTATGATAGAATGAATAAAAGGATTTGTCAAGGAGGAGAGAGCATGGCGAGAAAAAATACGCTACGCTATATTTTGTTAGGATTGTTGAGTAAAAAAAAGATGACAGGCTATGAATTAAACCAATCGTTCAAAAATGAAATCGGTGAGTTTTGGCAAGCGAAGCATAGTCAAATTTATCCTGAATTAGCAAGAATGGAAGAACGAGGGATCATCAAACATGAAGTTGAAATTACAGGGATGAAATTAGAGAAGAAAGTCTATCAATTAACGGATGAAGGAAAGGCATTGTTAAACGAATGGATTCGGACGCCAACGAATGAATTACCAGTCAATCGAGACGAGTTTGTGTTGAAATTATATTTTGTGAAAGATGTGAATGATCCGATGTTGAGAGAGATCATTGAGCAGCAACGGGATCTCCATGAAGAAAAGCGAGCACATCTATTGGCACGCCAAGAGAGGATATTTCCAACAAGAAAAGAACAAGAAGAAAATTATGGGCACTATTTGATTTTATCCCATGCGATCAATCGAGAAACAGAATATGCGAATTGGTTGACGAGCGTATTAGAAGAGCAAAAAAGACAGAGATAATAAATGGAATAGAGAATAGAAAATAAATTTTATTTTTTATTTTATTGATAGTAGCAAACTGAAAAAGATAGAAAAGAAGCAAAAAATGTAGTCGATTATCGTCAATTTCTTAAACTGTTTTGGTAAAACACATGAGAAATTGGGATATTTGACTACATTTTATTTTCCATTGCTTAAAGATTTTTCAATAATTGTTCGAAATCAATTTTTTCGCTTACGGGGACAATTTTATACGTGAGTTCATCTGTTGCTTCATCGTGGATGATATAAAGTTTTGAGTCTTCAGTTGTCTCTTTGAAATCACCGATTAATAAAACAGTATATCTTTCATCAATCAATTCGATTTCTTTGATTGCTTTGGAAAAAACTTTGCGGACATGCTTCATTTTTTTTAGACGTTCTTCGGCTTTTTCAGCTGATTTGTTCAACGTATAGCCTTCATCTAAATATTTTTTGATAATCTCAACCTTGATAACAGTAGGTAATTGATATTTTCGAGGACAATTCACACCAGTAGAAACGGAACGAATGAATTCTTTTTGTTCCCAATATCGTAACTGACGTGGAGACACACCGACAATTTCACTTAGTTCACTGATTCCTACCAGTAAATGATCATTTTCTAATAAACGTTTCAGGGATGCTCCTACCATTTTTGTCCCTCCTTTTGTTGTCTAACTTTCCTTAATTATACTTGGGATAACTTATGTGTCAAGTAGGTTGACAAATGAACGAAATAGGACTAAAGTATTCAAGTGGTTTCAGAAAGAATTCAGAAAGAAGGAGAAATATGAATAAAAATCAACCCGTAGATATTTACGGCAAACCATATAATCGGACACTATTAGTTGTCGTTTTATTGATTGGTACCTTTTGTACGGTATTAAATCAAACCTTATTAACTACAGCTTTTCCTACGCTGATGAAAGATTTTGATATCTCTGCATCAAGTGTTCAATGGCTAACAACAGGGTTCTTATTGGTTAACGGAATCATGATTCCGATTACTGCTTGGCTGATCAATAAATTTAGTTCAAGAAGTTTATATTTATCAGCAATGTCAGTCTTTTTAATCGGAACAATTACCTGTTTTGTTGCCCCTAACTTTAGTACTTTATTGATTGGACGTTTGATCCAAGCCTGTGGTGTGGGTGTTTCAATGCCTTTATTACAAAATATTATGTTATCGATTTTCCCACCAGAAAAAAGAGGATCTGCCATGGGGATGTCAGGGATCGTTATTGGATTGGCTCCAGCTTTAGGACCAACATTATCAGGTTATATTATTGATAACTATCATTGGCGTGATCTATTTGGTATGGTCTTACCAATTGTCGTCTTAGTTTTGGTCTTAGCCTTTTTCTTGATGCGAAGCGTTATTCCGTTATCAAATCCAAGTATCGATATTCTATCTGCTATCCTTTCAACAATTGGATTTGGTAGTTTGCTTTATGGCTTTTCAAGTGTCGGTGATGCTGGATGGGGCAGTGCGAAAGTGATCGGCTTCTTGATCGTAGGGGTAATATTTATTGCCTTATTTGCATGGCGCCAACTTCGTTTGGAAAATCCATTCTTGGAACTGCGTGTATTTAAATCATCAACCTTTACAATTGCAGCAGTTTTAGCTGGTGTAACGAATATGGCGATGGTCGGTGCTGAAATGGTTGTTCCTCTATATATCCAAAATATCCGTGGTGAATCAGCTTTTCATTCTGGCTTGATGTTACTACCCGGTGCCTTGATTATGGGGGCGATGATGCCGATCACAGGTGCGATCTTTGATAAACACGGTGCAAAACGTTTAGCGATTGTCGGGATGTTCGTGCTAACCGCTGCAACAGCACCATTTGCTTTCTTAACAAAAACAACGCCTATTTTATATATTGTTGTTCTCTATGCGATTCGGATGTTTGGGATCTCTATGGTTATGATGCCAGTAACAACATCTGGTATGAATGCTTTACCAAACAAACTGATCAGTCATGGGACTGCAGTAAACAATACCTTCCGACAAATTGCTAGTTCGATTGGGACAGCTATTTTGATCAGTGTATTGACCAATGTAACAAAAGATAATCTACCTGCAAAATCAGTCTTAGAAAGCACGCCTTTAACTTATAAAGACCAAGCGATCAATGCGACATTATCTGGTTACCACGCAGCATTCTTTGTGGCGATCGTCTTTGGTGTGATTGGTTTTGTGATTGCCTTCTTATTGAAGAGAAAAGAACCTGTTCTAGCGAAAGCGGGGGATAAAGCATGATTATTTTCGTATTGATCATTAGTTTAGTGGCTTTTGCCCTAATGAATATCTTTGCAAAAAAAGCTTGGCAAACAATTGTATCATTACTTTTTGGGTTAGTCTTTGTGGCATCCTTAGGGTTGATCGTGGCTAATTTATCCAACCATTTTGGCATGGAAAAAGTAACTGAAACGAAAACCACTAACATCGTATCAAGTGCTGATTCAGATAGTGCAAATATGCTTTTATATCAAGCGTTAGGTGACGGGACTGAAAAAGTCTACCTTTACCGTACGAGTGAAGACCAAAAGAAACCAAAAGCTACCGGTACTGATAATGAAACCAATAAAGTAGAACGTACGACTGGTCAAGCGCAAAAAGTAGCAAAAACAACTTATTGGGTCTATAAAAATGATATGTATAAATTCTGGTTCAATCTAGCGGACAATAACCACGAATATGCCAGTCGTGTGAATACCTTTAAAATTCCAGCTGATTGGATCGAATTAAGTACGGATCAAGCAAAAACATTAGCGCAACGAGTAAAAGAACAACAAAGTACGATGGAAAGCGACGCAAAGGCTTTTGTACAAGAAGGTCTGATGAAAGCTGTGACTGAAAATCCAGCCATGACGCCAGAAGAACAAGCAACCTTGTCAAAAGAATTAGCAACGCAATTCCAACAACAAGCATTAACGAAATTAGTTGAAGAAGTCAAAGCAAATAAATAGTCAGCTAATCAAGTAAGTGCAAGAATCAGTTAATTTCAAAAAGGGCTCCTCCCTACAGTTGAACGATCAGCTGTGGAGAGTCCTTTTTTTTGTTATACTGAACAAAAAAGGGGTGGGGAAATGCAAAAAAAATATTCTTTCCAGTCAAAAATTTATGCTTCTGAAATAGGTAAGGGTGGCGCATATATCATTTTTCCTTATGATCTCAGAGAAGAGTTTGGTGTAGGCCGAGTCAAAGTTCAAGCGACATTTGATGGAGTAGCATATGAGGGAAGTATTGTGAATATGGGGGTGAAAAACGAAGATGGAACAATTTGCTACATCTTAGGGATACGTAAAGATATTCGTAAAAAAATTGAGAAAGACATCGGTGATATCGTTTCTGTAGAAGTGATTCCAAAAAATTAAAGCAGAAGATAGTTGTCTTCTGCTCATTTTTTATTAACTACCATGATGGATTTGCCACAATCCGATCTATTTTTCTAACTCAATTTCTCCGATTCCTTTCAATTCGAGATAAATCGAGGCTTGTTGATCATATCTAGAATAGTCAAAAGTCATATCCCAATAGTTATTTGACCCTTCAGTAACAGAAGTAAATTTAGAATATGGGTAATAGGTTGTCGTCTTTTCAGTTACTATTTTTAATTGAATATTGTTGTCAGCATTACTTTTTGGTTTTGGCAACTTTTTCAAAAAATCTTGTTCATCTTTAAAACGAATGACAAAATTAGTAGGATATGCCATTGCTCGCTCAATCGGTAAAAGGTGATTATTTTTTGGAGTAAAATTTATTTCGTCAAAATAGTTGATCTTACTTGTATCAATAGGTAGTTCCCATTCGCCTTTAAAAATAGAATATGCTTTTGGGTCACTTGCTTTATAGGCTGTGATGCCATTGATTTGTATGGTTGTCTCTTCAAGAGAGGGAACCGAGCCCGTTTGTGTAGGATGTAGATTGTAAATAAATTCCAATGTGTTTGTTTCTCGATCAATGCTCTGTTCCTCATTGATCGAACGGAATAGCGACAAGTCTTCTTTTTCTTCTGCTAGTCCTGAACGAAAATCAATCAAATACTGATCTTGCCCATTTTTGATCCCAAAATTTAATCCATATTTCTCCCATTTTTTGTTTAAAAGCTCCGAGTTTTTTGGAAGATGAACAGTAAAATGTAACCCTAGTTCATTTTTATCTACATAGAGTTCTGTTAACTGTATATCTGCTTTTTTATCATAGGCTGTAAGTTGTTGGTTGGAAATAAACCCTTCTTGATTCAATGTTTCAGAAGTAAATTTCCCAAACCGTAAAAAATTAGCAGTTGCAGTGCCTAAGGGTGAGTAAGCATACAAACAGATACTTATGAGAAATACGGCAACAGCTATCAAATAAACCCGTTTTTTTATGTAGTTTTTAAGTGGAACCTGTTTCTCCTTTCGTATAGAGTCATAGGTGGCTTCTAATTTGGTTCGTACTTCTGAGGGTAAGCGTTCCTCTTTTTTGAGTTCTTCCATAAATTTCTTTTCAGAAATAGTCATTTTTTCTCCTCCTAGCTCTCCTCTATTTTTAGTAGTTTTTTCCCTCGAGCAAGGTGTGTCTTCACTGTATTGACTGGTTCAGATAATATCGTGCTGATTTCTTTGATGGAAAACCCATTATAGTGATAGAGCACCAACGGAATTCGATATTTCAAATCTAATTTTTGTAGCATGTGTTTTAATTCCATTGAATGTATCGTTGTATTTTTTTCTTCCTCGTATTCTACATAAAAAGTTTCTTTCTTTGATTTTTTGAGAATTTTTTTGCAATTATTAATGAGAATTTTGCATAACCAGGTGTTAAAATATTCTGGTTTTTGCACGCTTTGGATATTTTTGTAGGCCGTCAATGCTGTTTCTTGTAAACAATCTGCAATATCTTCTGAATTGTTCAAAAACTTACGCGCTGTATTATAGAGAACAGCTTCATAACTTTTAAACAATTGGACAAATGCCTCTTTATCTCCCTCCTTTGCTTTTTTTACTAAAAATAAATCACTGGGCACACGATTTTCCTCCCACTTCATAAAGATTTTTTCTCTTACATCTATTAGAGTCAAATAAATAGGAAAAAGTTTCAAATACATAAAAATAATTTTGGCTATTTAAGCGTTTTCTAAAAGATGCATATTCTATCATTTAACTGTAAAAAACATAGGTACAGAAATAGGGAATACCTACAGCTCTAAAGTTGCAATTGGAGAAGCAATATGTGCTGGGGGGTCTACACGCAAGAGTGGTACATCTACTATTCTTACAATCCAGTCAACAGTGCATGCTATGTTGTTTCTAACACATAATATTACTGACTAAAAAATAAAGAAGAAACTGAGCTAAAACTTGTCTCAGTTTCTTCTAGTATCTCTAAAAAAGAATAAATAGTGTTCAAAGTCTGACCTTCGGCAATAAGCCGAAATTGTCCAAAAATTTGAGAAGAACCAAGTAGACGACAATCAACAGGGAAAACAAGTATTTGTGTTTCTTGTCAATTGCCGGAAATTCCTTCTTATTTCTTGCTGCTAAGGACTTCTCAATCTCTTTCAATCAATATCAATCGTTTATTCTGCACGCAGAGCAATCGCCGCATCTTTTTTAGCAGCCATTCTTGCTGGGATGTGCCCACCTAACATCGTTAAGATCGTAGAGACGATCACGAGGATCAGTGCATGGAGTGGGTTCAATTGAGCCACATTTTTTAGATCAGTCATTTGATAGAGTAAATGATTGATTGGGAACGTTGCTAACCAAGCAATCAAAACACCTAATAAGCCCGAAGAAATTCCTAAGATACAAGTTTCTGCGTCAAAAACACGAGTGATATCTTTTTTACGAGCCCCTAATGCTTTTAACACCCCGATTTCTTTGGTACGTTCGATGACTGAAGTATACGTGATAATACTGATCATGATCATACTTGTCACTAGTGAGATACCAGCAAAAGCAACCAATACATAAGTGATGGCATCCATCAAACCACCAGTCAATTCAGTCATTGTTCCTGCTAAGTCAGAGTAAATGATTTTATCTTCTTCTGCTTTTCCTTTGTTGTAAGCATCTAAGTAATCAAGGATTTTTTCTTTGTCACCAAAGTTATTTGGATAGATCATGATGCTAGTTGGAATGCTGTCACCACCTAAATAGCTGATCAGTGATTGTTTAGCTGTTTCATCCACTTTTTCGTTGGACATCACGTTCGTATCACTATCTTTTTGCGCTTTTACAATCTCAGAATCTTTATTTTCGTTAACGATTTGTGTCGTTAATTGATCACTATATGCGATTCCAGGTGAAAGAAGATTCATCGTTGAAGAAGATTTCACTCGTAAAATCCCTGCAATTTTTACTTCGTTCGTTGAATTAGCATACATCGTATCGTAATCAGTATTTGGAATAAAGTTGCCAGTAGGTAATTTCGTGTAGTAATCATTGTTGTTGATCACTTTGAAAGTTGTCCCAACAATGCGATCAAAGTCTAGTTTTTGACCGTCTTTTACATCAAAGCCCAGGTTTTTCAAGGCATTGATATTTGTATTGTTGTTACCATCTACGATCAAGACCACGTCATTCGCAGAAGCAGGATAACTGCCTGAAAGCAGTGAATAGTTCGCTTTTAAAAAGTTTTCTTTTTGATTGTCTAACTGTGTTGGAAAACTGGAAACACCGACACCCGTCATAGCAGACATCGTGCTTGATAATGATAATGATTCGTTTTCAGGGTTTTGGTTAGAGAAACTTACTGGTTGCACTTTACCATCAACTTGGCGAAGCATATTGATACCAGTAGCACGAGTAAAGCCAATATTATTACTTAAATTAGGATCGATATCTTTGACATAATCTACATAAGATTGGTCGATTTTATTGGTGTGCTGTGCTTTATCTTCATCACTGATTTTAGCAGTTACCTGCTTTGTATTTGGATAATCCGCTTTACTCGTACCCAATGAAGCAGAATCTGTTGAACGATTAGTTGTCACTTTTGAGATAGTGATCGGGAATTTTGCCATCGTTTCAGACTGTGTTTTATCAATTTGTTTTTGGAAGCCTGAAGATAATGCCAAGACGATCGCAATCCCGATGATCCCAATACTTGAAGCAAAGGACGTCAAAAATGTTCGCCCCTTTTTCGTGCGGATATTATTAAATGAAAGTTTCAAGGCTGTCCAGAAACTCATTTTTGTCCGACGTAAATTGAATTGATCATCTTTTGGTCGTTCGATATGAGGATGTGAATCTGCCAAGATTTTACCATCTGAAAATTCAATGATTCGATCTGCATATTGATGAGCAAGATCAGGGTTATGGGTAACCATGATTACTAGCTTCTCATTAGATAGTTCTTGGATCAATTCCATGATTTGGATACTTGTTTCGGTATCTAGTGCTCCAGTTGGTTCATCGCATAAGAGGATATCTGGATCGTTGGCTAAAGCACGGGCAATTGCGACCCGTTGCATTTGTCCGCCAGATAATTGGTTTGGTTTTTTGTGCATATGATCCGTTAAACCGACACGGCGTAAGGCTTCCTCAGCCTTTTGGCGTTTTTCTTCTTTGGCCACACCGCTAAGTGTCATCCCTAATTCAACATTTTCGATGATTCCTAAATGTCCAATCAAGTTATAACTTTGAAAAATAAAACCAATCGAATTGTTTCGGTAAGCATCCCAATCGCTATCTTTAAAGTCTTTTGTGGACTTTCCGTTGATCACCATATCTCCGGAATCATAGTTGTCTAAGCCACCGATGACATTCAACATCGTTGTTTTTCCTGAACCACTTGGACCAAGAATGGCAACAAATTCTTTTTTTCTAAAGGCAACAGATACGCCATCTAATGCTTTAGTCGTTGTTTCGCCAACTTTATAATATTTCTTTATATCTTTAAGTTGTAGCATATTCGTCCTTCTTTCTTATTAGAATATTCGGTATACTTAAAAGTATATCAGAACAATAAACGCAGTATAATCAATGAATGTTAACTCAATATGAACAATCAGAAAGAAACAAGAAATTTTTCAAAAAATCGAGGGAATAAAATGAACCGTATATTAGTAGTAGAAGATGATGAAAATTTACAATTGCTTTATCGTTCAGTATTAGAACATGCTGGGTTTTCGGTAGTCACAGCTAGTAGTGGAACAGAAGCACTAGCACGATTGGAAAATTTTCATGTAGAATTGATTATTACCGATATCATGATGCCTGAGATGGATGGTTATGAATTGTTGGAAAGTTTACGAGATGGAAAAATAGAGCTTCCTGTGCTGATGATCACAGCTAAAGCCGATTTTGAAGATAAAAAACGCGGTTTCCAGTTAGGAACGGATGATTACATGACGAAACCCGTAGATGTCAATGAAATGGTTTTACGTGTAGAAGCGTTATTAAGGCGAGCAAAAATCAATCATAGTAATCAATTGAATATTGGAAATACTACCTTAGATCAGGAAACGTATGAAGTGAGACAAAATGAAAAGGTCAGTGTGCTGCCTCAGAAAGAATTTCTTTTGCTTTACAAACTGTTAGCTTACCCGAATAAGATTTTTACGAGACAACAATTGATGGACGATATTTGGGGGCTGGATACAAATACAGAAGAACGAACGATCGATGTACATATCAAACGATTAAGGACACGTTTTGAAGCAAGTGAAGATTTCCAGCTCATCACCGTTAGAGGACTCGGGTATAAAGCGGAGGTCAAAAGATGAAAAAGAAATTATACTCTCAACTGTGGATCTACTTTGCTAGCATTGTGTTTGTTTCAATATTAGTGACTCTACTGTGCTTCTTAGGCTTTATTTTTTTGCTTTCTCATCAAAACGTTACGCCATCTGAACGACCAACACTCTATCCGTTATTCGTTTTTGCTTTTTTTAGCATGATCGTCGGCACGGTAATCTCTGGCTTTGTCGGTCATAGGATCTTGAAGCCAATCAGTGAACTACGTAAAAATATGAGTAAAGTAGCTACAGGTGATTTTTCTATTCGAATGGAGGAACCTCCCAAAGTCGCAGAAGTCCAACAGTTATATAAAGATTTCAACGTGATGGTCCAAGAACTCAATAGCATCGAAACGCTAAGAAATGATTTTGTTTCGAGTGTTTCACATGAGTTTAAAACACCACTAGCGACGATCCAAGGCTATGTCCAATTGTTACAAGCACCAGATATTCCAGAAGAAGAGAAGCAAGTGTTTTTGCAACGATTGATTGAAAATATTACTCAGCTCTCACAGTTGACTGAAAATATCTTGAAACTAAATAAGTTAGAAAACCAAAGTGTCAAAATCGAAAAGCATAAATTTCGTTTAGATGAACAAATACGAGAAGTCATCGTGTTTTTGCAACCTAAATGGGAAGGGTTGAAGTTGCATATCGATTTGGATACGGTCTTTTATGAGGGAAACGAAGAGTTTTTATACCAAGTGTGGTTGAATATCATGGATAATGCGATCAAGTATAATCAACCTGATGGCAAGATCGAAATTCGTTTGACTCAAAATGCTACAGATATTTTATTGGAAGTAACGGATTCAGGTGTAGGGATGAACGAAGAAACTCAAAATCGCATTTTTGAAAAATTTTATCAAGGAGACACAAGCCGTCAGATGGCTGGCAATGGCTTGGGATTGTCTTTGGTAAAAAAAATCCTTGAATTGCATGAGGGTACGATACGCTATAACAGCATTCCTGAGGTAGGAACCACAGCTGTGATCAGCTTGAAAAAATAAAAAGCTAAACTTTAATGATGAAGTAGTTGTTCTATTCAATTGTTTTATTATGAACTAAAACCAGATCAATTACGTTATAAAAGAAACATACTAAGATGAGTGGGTAAGGTATTCCGTCGACTAATCTTAGTATGTTTTTGTCTTTCTCAAATGGCTCAACTCTAATAATCTGAAGCAGCAATTGATTTCGGAGCGTTATTCATAGATTTTAGATCTGACTATTATGCTGTTTTATTTAAAAATAATCAACATTTATATTTTAAAACAATATTATATGTAGTATAATATGTTGTGAAAGAAGATATTGTATAAAAGAAGGTGAAGGAATGCACATCCAAGTTCCAACGATATTGCTTGATGGCACGGTATTAGCTGCATTGAGTAAAGAAGATATGTATGGCTATGCGTTGACTAAAATCGTACAGGAAAGCCTGTCGGTAAGTGAGTCAACGATGTATCCCGTCTTAAGAAGGTTAAAAAAAGAAGGATTTTTAGATACTTATGATGAACCCTTTGAAGGAAGAAATCGTCGATATTATCAATTAACACCAGCGGGGTATAATCGGTTAGAAGATATTATTGATGAGTGGATCGTCTTTCGAGATTCCTTAAATCGATTATTGGAGGATAATAAACATGAATGAATATTTAGATGAGGTAATAGAGGAAATCCAAGAGATTCCTGAAGATGACCGATTCGATTTGATTCAATATTATGAAGAATATTTTTTAGATTCTGGCAAAACAATTGATCAAATCATTGAAGAATATGGTACGCCTAAACAGTTTGCGCTTAAATTGAAAATCAATTATTTCTCTGAACAAGATGATTCAGCAACAGATGAAGTCAACCCAAGAAGTTCTAAACGACAAATTCGGTTGATTTGGATGATCGTGATTGGCTTATGTGCCTCCCCTCTGTTGATTCCTTTGGCGATTGGTTTTGTTGCAGTGATCGTGGGGTTATTATGTCTATTAGTCGCTTTGCTGGTAGGTGGTTATGTCGGTTGTATTACTGTTTTAGGACTTGGATTATTTTCAGTTGTTTCGGGTATTGGTGTGTTGGGGCAGTCGATAGAAAGTGGATTATTTTACGTTGGATTAGGGCTATTCGCTACTGGAACCGTCGTCTTCTGTGCGCCGCTCCTTCTGAAAATGACAAAATGGATATTTAAAATGATGATGAATTTTGTGAAGTGGGTTGGACGTCGTTTTGTAACGAGACGTGCGATTCATTCGTCGAAGTTATAAGAAAAAGAGGTGTGAAGATGAAATTAAAATATTTTTTAATGGCTGGTCTAGGGTTGATGGTTAGTGGTGGCTTACTTGCTGGGACAACCTATGCGTTTGGGACGCACCGAAGCCTTGCTTGGGAAAATGGCCCTCAATTGGTCGAAATGAACCATGACTCACAAGTGATATCGACAAAAGAAAAAATCAACAAAATAGTGGTCAATGCACAATACCAACAAGTTGAGATCAAACGTGGCAAAAATTTTGAAGTTAACTCTACGTATGAAAAAGCAAGTAAACCTCAAGTCACTACTAAAGGAGATACTTTGACGATTAACGGAAATGGTCGTGAACAAAACGTCTTGTTTCATGTAATGAATAACACATCCAAAATCACTCTGACAGTTCCTAGCGAACTTCCTTTAGATCAACTTGTGTTAGAAGGAGAGCAAGGACAACTGTTATTAAATGACGTAGTGAGTGAGAATGTTTCCGTTACAAATAATGGTGGATACATTACATTTAATAAAGTTGATGGAAAAAAAGTCAAAGTAAATTCTGTGCAAAGTTATGTAAATATTGATAATTCAGATATTTCAAACATCGAATTGAATGCCAAGTATGGGAATCTATTCTTAAATGGATTCAAAAATACCCAAGGAACAGTTATGTTAGAAAATTGCTATGTAGACTTTCTTGATAATGGAGAGATTGGATTAGATATTGATCTATTAGGGATGTCAACTGTCACAAAAAATAATGAAGAATTACCAATCAAAACAGTGATCAAAGGAGAAAACAATATAAAAATCACTGGTTATGATAGCAGTGTGGTGATAGCTGACGAAAACCATCAGTATGATGTTTAAAAAGGATAAAGTCTGTCATTAAGAGGAAGTAAAGAGAAATAAATCGAAGAGGTTCAAAGATAGGTGCAACTATTTTTGGAACTTTTCGATTTTTTGATTAAGCGATTTTTTTCAAAAGATTTTGAATGACGGTCGTTGATTATGGATGATGATCCACGTAAAATTTTTTTCGAATAACGGTTTATTCACATTTAGATAACGATTTTACATCTTTTATCTCAGATAGGTGTTTGATAGATACTTTCTCAGATAGGTTAGCTAATATAACAGACATGACTGTTAGGATGCTAAGACATCGGTCAGTATCATGGGGAAGAACGATTTTTTTCATCGCTTAACTTACAAATCTGTAGTAAAATAAGAGAAAATAGAGAAAACACAGCTGAGATAATAAGGTGGAAAAATAGATGAGAATAGATGAAGCGAAACGAGAAGAGCTACAGTTAGAAATAACAAAATTACATAATTATCTCACGGAACTTAATCATAAATATTATGATACAAAAAAAGAACGTGTGATGATCGATTACCCGAATAACTCAGAAGGTCGGCAATTAGAACAAGTTTACAATGAAGTATTCCATCATTTATTGAAAGTAAAGAGGGAATTAGACTATTACTCTTTGCCGATTTTAGATACAGGGATCTTAAAGTACGACGAAGAAAAAGAGCGTTTTGTGTTCAAATCAGTTCGAGAGAATTTGATTCTTTCTGCAGGAATTGATTTAGAGATTTTAGTGGAAGATTATTTTACTGAAGAAAAACATTGGGTACGCACAAGGTTAGAATATCTACCCCAAACTTCCGGAGGACCACAAGTGAGTGGTTGGTATATCACAGAAGATAAGGAATTAGAATTAGAGGGAGTGATGGCACGGATTAGAAAGAAACCAATCATGTAGGAATGGTCTAAGAAAGGAACTAAGTGATGAGTGAAAAGAAAGCGGTTTATGTAAATGGGTATATTGGATTGATCGGTTTGGTGTTATTAGTTGGTATCGGCGGCTTCTTATTCTATTTTGGCATGACAAGTGGAGCGATCTTCCAGACGGTCATGGGTTTCGTTTGTTGGTTGATTGCTATTGCACTACTAAGCTCCGCAACGGTTGTTAGTCCCAACCAAGCAAAAGTTATTTTGTTTTTTGGACAGTACATTGGGACGATACGAGAAAGTGGGTTTTTCTTAACGGTTCCGTTTGCACAAAAAATCAACTTATCTTTAAAAGTACGAAATTTTAACAGTTCGGTTTTAAAGGTGAACGATCTAGACGGCAATCCCATCGAAATATCTGCCGTCGTAGTCTTTAAAGTTGTTGACACGGCTAAGGCGTTGTTCGATGTGGCGTATTACCAAGATTTTGTTGAGATTCAAAGTGAGACAGCGATTCGTCATATTGCCAGCCAATACCCTTATGATACTTTCAATGAAGAAGATTTGACTTTGCGAGGCAATACGACTGCCATCTCTGATGAATTAGCCAACGAGCTACAAGAGCGGTTATCTGTTGCTGGGGTCGAGGTGATTGAAACGAGATTGAATCATCTAGCGTATGCGACTGAAATTGCTAGTGCAATGTTACAAAGACAACAAGCAAAAGCTATTTTATCGGCTCGGCAAACGATCGTTGAAGGAGCAGTTACGATGACACAAATGGCATTGGAACAAATTGAAACAGGACAAGAAATCAATTTCACAGATGATCGGAAAGTCCAATTGATCAATAACCTACTTGTTTCGATTATTACAGATAAAGGAACACAACCAGTCATTAATACAGGGACAGTGAAAGAAAAATAGCCATTATTGAGTAAATATCGTATGATTGTAACGAATTTTTCAACTGTATTTTTTCTATAATAAAACAGTAGAGTAGTCAGAGACTGAGCCAAAACTCAGTCTTTTTTAGTATTTCTAAAAACGAATAAACGGTGTTCAAAGAGCTGACCTTCGGCGATAAGTCAAAAATCTCAAAACATGGGGAGCTGTTTCAAGATTTTCATCCTTAACGCTCAGGTCAAGTCACTCTTTTCACGACCTCTTGCTAAACGGCGTTCAAGAAGCAACTCCTCAACAATAAGCGATGATTTTCTAAAATATGAGGAGCTATTTTAAAAAATCCTCTCTTATTCGCTCGGAGCTAAACGCTTCTTTCACAGCCTCTTGCTAAACGGTGTTCAAACATCAGCTCCTTGAAATAAGCCTGAATTTTTCAAAACATGAGAAGCTGTTTCAAAAAATTCTTTCTTATTGTCATCAGAGCTACCCGATGTTTTCACGACCTCTGATTCACGGCGTTCAAAGAGCTGACCTCTTGTTTACAGTAAGATCAAAGCAGCATCTTCAAAAAATATGAGAAGCAGTTTTCGGAAATTCCTTCTTATTTCTTGATGCTAAACACTTTTATCTCAACTTCTTTTTATAAAATTCATCAAACTATTATCTAAATAAAAAACGATTCGATTCAAGCTTGCGGATCACTCTTTTGCTTTGTGATAGATAAATGACAATATTGAAAGATATTTGACAGCTAAATCAAAGGTAAAATACGGTCTTTTTTTTTATAATTGCCCTATCATATGTGAAAGAAGGAGAGGAAATGAAGAAACTACTGGTCGGGATTGGCATTTCCATTGCAGCGTTGGTATTATGTTCGGTAGTTTTTATCTTTGGGGGCCTAAAAATTGCGGATCGAATGATCATGGGTGGCGATAGCTACTATGTCAAAATTACGACAGATGGAGAAAAAGAGGAAATAAAAGATAATCGTAATGAAATAACCATCCAATATAAATATACTCTTCCCGGATATGATGAAAAGGGAAGTGAAAAAATATTAACATTTAATGGACAAAAACCGCGTCCTTTAAGAAAAGGAGCCTATTTAGAGATTACATGGAATAAAAGCAAAGGTGTCACTTCTTATGAAGAAGTCAAACAAAACGATATACCTAAGTTAGCACAAGAAAAACTAAGTAAAGGATAGATGAAAATGGAAAAAATTGTTGAGGTTCAAAATGTAACAAAAATCTACGGTAAGAATAATGAGAAGAAGACACAAGCCTTAAGTGGGATCAGCTTTACAGTAGAAAAAGGAGAATTTATCGGAATCATGGGGGCTTCTGGATCTGGTAAATCAACGTTGTTAAATATTTTATCTACATTAGACAAACCCACAGACGGAAATATCCGAATCAATCAAAACGATGTAACAAAGTTAAAAGGAAACCAATTAGCAGACTTTCGTGCGAAAGAGATTGGCTTTATTTTCCAAGATTTTAATTTACTAGAAAACTTAACTGCACAAGAAAACATTGCAGTACCACTTTCCTTACAAGGTGTTAAACCTAAAGAAATCAAGCGACGGGTCAAAGCAGTAGCAGAACGTTTATCGATTTCTCATATCATGGGAAGTTATCCTTCTGAAATTTCAGGTGGTCAAAAACAACGGGTAGCAGCAGCTCGTGCCTTGGTTACACAACCAACGATCTTATTAGGTGATGAACCGACTGGAGCTTTAGATTCTAAGAGTGCGCGTGATTTGCTAGATACGATGAAAGAATTGAATCAAAAAGATGATGTTTCAATTCTATTAGTAACACATGATCCGTTTTCTGCTAGCTACTGTGAACGAATCTTATTTATCAAAGATGGCGGTATCCACGAAGAAGTCAAACGTGGCGAACAAAGCCGTGATGAGTTTTATCGTTATATTCTAACGATCTTAGGAAATCTAGAACAGTAAGGGGAGGAAAAAACATGCTTTGGAAATTATCGCTTACTGGGATTAAAGGGCGTTTAAGAGATTATATTGTTTTATTTTCAGGTTTGGTTATGACTTCAGCTATTTTTTATATGTTCGAGTCAATCGCAAGCAATGAAGCGTTTTTAGAAAGTAATTCTACCGTTGGATCAACTGTTTTAATTTTTCATTTTGGCTCGGTATTATTAGCAATCATTACTTTTGTGTACATCCTTTATGCTAATTCATTTTTAATGGCGATGCGTCAGAAAGATTATGCAATGTTTATGATGTTAGGGGCTAAGGGCAGAAAAATTGCACAAATGATTTTTACCGAAACATTTGTTGTGGGTGCAACGGCGACCGTCGTTGGCTCTGCGATTGGTGTAGGGCTAACAAGTATTGTGGAACGAGTACTCGTTGAACAATTAAACATTTCAATTACGCATTTTACACCATTTAGTGTAAAGGGTATTCTGATCACTCTTTTCTTTTTTGCTGTTTTGTTTTTATTAGCAGCAATCACCAATGCTTTTTCAATTGTGAAAAAGCCAATTCTTACATTGATTCGTGCGGAAGCTACACCAACACGAATGAAACAAAATAAATTTTTATTTTTACTTGAAGTTGTATTAGGGGTTGTTTTATTAGGCGTTGGTTATTACGTTCTATCAGAAATTGCACGTATTGGATTGTCTGGTTTAGGGATTTCTCTCGTAACGATTTGTCTGGGAACCTATTTCATTTTCCATTCAGTGATTATTTTCTTCTTGTCTTTACTGAAAAAATTAGAAGGTATCTCATTGAAAAAGTTGAACAACTTTACCTTATCACAATTAAGCTTTAGGATTCGTGACTATACGCAAATGCTTTCAATGGTAGCGATCTTATTTGCTTTAGCTTTAGGAGCGTTAACAGTTGGTTTAGGATTCAGAAATCAAATCTCCGCATTGACCAATTCATCAAACGCTTATGATTTAGTTCTAAACAATGCACAAAAGATTGACCAAGGAAAAGTCAGAGAACTAAATCCAACGTCAAATAACATCTATGCTCAAAAAGAAGATGAACAATACGTTTATTACAATTATGATGAATGGGAAAAAGAGCCGCTTAGATATATTGCATATAGTGGGAACACTTTTGCGGATAACAAAGTAAAGACAGCAACTGGTGAAGAAATCGCAAAATCAAGTGAGTTGCAAGAGACATTAAGACAAAACGAATTACCTACGCAACAAGCGAAGGGAATAAAATTAGTTCGTGCGAGTGAATTCGATCAATTAGCGTTGCCAGAAACAACGTTACAATTAATTACAGTCAAAGATTTTGAAGCAAGTTTACCAGGTATCGAAACATTAGTAAAAGAAAATAATCAAGTCAATCCAGAGTTGAAAGATTACCAAGCTATGAGTGGACAAAAATATGAAATGTATCAACAAGTGAATGGTATTTTCTCAGGGATGGAATTTATGGGCTTCTTCCTAGGAATTGCGTTCTTAGCGATGTTAGCAAGTTGCTTGATGTTTAAGATTCTTTCAGGTAGTAAGAGCGATATTGGTCGATATACGATGTTAGAAAAAATCGGTGCGACTCGTGGTTTATTAAGACAATCGATTCGACGAGAAATTGGTGTTTTATTCTTAGCGCCTGGTATTTTAGGAGCGATCCATGTCTTATTTGGTTTAAGACTATTTGAATTTTTAATGAATGATCCATATCGTGATGTGTTGATACCATTCGGAATTTTCTTTGTCATGTACTTTATTTACTATGTATTGACTGTTTGGTTATATACAAGTATTGTTTTGAAAAGAGAGAAATAAAAATACTCTAAATAGGTGAAATTGGTTGGTTTCATCGATAGCACTTGTTAAAGAGACGAAAAAGAAGCATTGGTTCATCTGAGGTATTGACTAGGTAATATCAGCTTCTGGAATAAATTTCCATATGGATTACTGAAGTGGTTTGATGGACGATCCAATAGTTTAACAAAAGGCACACTCCTTTGATTTTTGTTCGTTACTTGAATCTTACAAGGTTGTGTGCTTTTTGTGTACGCTAAAACAAGAAACATCTGAGACATCACACGTTCACTCTAAACATGAATAAGCCGGAGAAGAGACTGAGACAAAACTTGTCTCAACCTCATCTCCGGCTTGTTTTCAGAGCTAGACACTTCTGTCATAGCTTTTTTTAAGTTAATCTACTCCATGATGGATGGATGATCGCTAAGTTTTTCAATAAAGGAATGGTGTCGGCTTTGACTTTAATGACAGTCGTTTTTGGAATTTCTCTGGCAGATAGTTGCAAGTACAATTCCCAGTAATTTGGTGTTTTCATTGTAGAAAGATATTCTGGTTTTTTCGTAATTGTTTTTAAAGACCAAGTGTCTACGTCAACTAGCGACATCTCATTTTTATCCCAAGACACAGGTACTACCAAAGGTTTTGAAACATTTTTAACTTTGGTTTCTTTATTATCTTCTTTTTTCGGTTCATCGTATTTAGTTAAATCATACGATTCAATGATCGCATTCAATTTTTTGGCGTATTGTTTATCTGTAGCATAGCGGCCTTCCAGATACTTCGTTGCCTCTTTATAACTTTTGGCTTCAGATTTCCAAGTTGGTTTGTAGAAATCTTTATTATTGGACAACCCGCCTTTGATCAATTTCGCATAGTCTTCTAAGCTTTCTTTATAAGAAGGGTATTTACGGAAGGTTGCATGGATTTGGTAATTTGCACCGTTGCTGTCTTGTTCCAAAGTATTGAACAAAACACTTTTTCCTTCATAAGTTCCTTTTATGCCAAACAGATTATAGTTTGGTTCACTTGCCAACAAACTATTGCCAGAACCACTTTCTAAAATCGCTTGAGCCATCATAACAGAAGCGTAAATGCCTTCTTTTTGACCAATTTCTTGCGCGCTTGTAGCAATTTTTTTCAAAAACTGATCTGTTGTTTGATTTTTTGTAAAGTTGAATGAATCATTTAAACCATCTAAAATCGACTGGTTTTTCAGTTGGTCAGTCACGCTTGGTAGACCTGCGATATTGACACGTACTGCAAAATCTGGTCTGAAATCAGCAATTGAAGTAATCCGAACTTTGTCGCCTGGTTGAGGGGCATGAATAAATTGTCCATTACCAATATAAATCCCAACGTGATGAGTGACACCTGAGGAAGGTCCCCAGAATACTAAGTCACCTGGTTGTGCTTGATCTACTGGAATCTGTGTTCCAGCGTATTGTTGTTCACCTGTCCATCCACCGATATAATGACCAGTGGCTTTCATGTAAACATAATAAGCTAAACCCGAACAGTCAAATGTACTTGGTCCTTTTGCTCCCCAAACGTAGGGTCTGCCTAAATATTTATAGGCTTCTTTCACGATTTCTTTTTGAACTGCTGTCGTGTTTGTTGGTAAAGTTGTTTCAATCGGTGTTTTGCTGACAAAATCGGAGGACCCGTCTACAGGATTTTCAATTCCTGCCTGTTGACCTTTATTTTTGTCATTTGTTTGGTGATTGGAAGAATTATTGGTATTCGCTGAAACAACTGAATCGTTACTGGTTGACGTTGACGGTTTCGATTGTTCTTTTGAACTATCAGTTGGTTTATTTTTATCTGTGCTAGGTTTCGTTGTATCATTAGGTTTTGTCGTTTGAGAAGAATCTTGCGTATTTCCAGCTGAATTAGTCGTATCCTGAGTAGAAGAGTCTTCAGATGGAACAGTTGGTGTGTTGAATGAAGCAGTCAATGATAGATCCATTACACCAACGACAAAGAATCTTTTTTGATAATTCACTTCTTGGGCACCATTTACTTGGAAAGAAAGTAATTTTTCACCTTTAGGAGGGGTGATTTCATAGAACACTTTCGTTCCTTCTTTCAATCCACTGACCGTGCCATTAGGTTGGATGGTCAACTCTTTTTCTTCTCGAGGGGCGTTACTGATAACAGACAGCTTAATTTTCCCCAGTAATTCGGGATTAACTGTCAGTGTATGTGTCGCAACTTCTTCCGCAGGTTTCTCAGTTGATTCACCTGTTTCAGTCGTTGATGAATCAGTGGTTGATGATTCGCCCGTTGAGCCAGTTGTGGCTGATGAATCTGTGGTGGACGATTCAGTTGTGTCTGTACTTGAGGCTGTTGAAGTTACAGAATCACTTCCCGAAACAAGTGAGCTACTTGTAGTTGTTGGTTGGTTTTCTGTTGCAAAAACAGCTTGAGTCGATAAAATCGTTGGAGCAATCAGCCAAGATGCAGCAAGTAGGCGTATTGCTTTATTTTTGTTCATATGCGGTACTCCTTTTCTTTTTGCTTGTGACGAGTCTCTATGCTCATGCAACTGTTGTTAATACATAACAAAGATCTGATTTTTTTGATTAATAAGCTACGATTCTTTTTTCTAATAAGTCGCTTCGCTTTAACATTTTAATTATTCTGCATGCCATTAATTTGTTGGGGGAGAACAAATTTGGGGGAAATGGTCATACTACTTAAATTGTACCAAAGGAGATAGATTTCTACAAAATATTTGTAAAAATAACGACCGTAAAAAACAAAAAAAAATAAAACACAAAAATACTTCATCATGTTTTATTTTTTTCTTCATAATTTATTCACAAACGCTACTTACACGCTTAGTTGAAGCTCTTTTTTTCAATTCTACTGGTAATAATTTTTCGCTCCATTCTTTTTCAGGTGACTGGATACGGGCTAATAATAATTGAGCAGCAGATTGTCCTAATTCAAAAATTGGTTGAGCGATCGTCGTTAATTTTGGTTTGACATATTCACACATATCCACATTATCGTATCCAATCACACTATAATCTTCGGGGATTTTCTTTCCATGTTCTTCCAACCCACGATAAATACCAAAAGCGAGCTCGTCGTTTAAGGCAAAGATTGCGGTCGCAGAGGAATTAAGAATCGTTGGAACGACCTGGTACCCACCATTTTTAGAAAAATGAGTAGGTAGTAACAATAAATTGTCGTGCGAGAGCTGATAAAAATCTAGTGCATGTTTAAAACCCTCGATCCTACGATAGACGTTTTCAGGGGGATTTTGTGGATAAACGAGCGCAATGGATTGGTGACCTAAATGAAGTAAGTGTGTACCAGCCAAGTATCCTCCACGAAAATCATCTGTGCTGATCGCATCACTAAATCCTTCAGCCTTTTTTTGATCCAACACAATAAAAGGTCGATTTTGTTTCTTGAGATTTTCATTGATTGCTGTAGTCGAAACAGCGGAAGTAGCTATGATAAACCCATCGACGCCTCGTCGTGCTAATTCAGCTAAATACTCAATTTCTTTTTGATGGTCAGAATCAGCGTTACATAAAATCGTCACGAAGTTTTGTTTGTATAACACATCTTCAATTCCACGCATTAGCGTATTAAAAAAAGGGTTGGTGATATCCGGCACGAGGACACCAATCGTTTTTGTTTCTTTCGTAATCATTTGGCGAGCGACATAGTCAGGTTGATAGCCGAGAATGTCTTTTGAAGCAAGCACTTTTTCAACTGTTTTAGCGCTGAATTTTTCTTCATTACCATTTAAAATCAATGAAACAGTGGCAATGGAAACACCAGAATGTTTTGCCACGTCTTTAATCGTTATTTTCTTTTTCTTCATTCTGATACTCCTATCTAACGGTTACTTTTATTTTCCCATGGAAAACCAGCAATGTAAATGAAAAACAAGGCGTGTTTGGTTCCTTTATCTGGCTTCTTCGATTGCTTGAAGGATTTCTTTGGTTGTACGCACTCGTGCTGTTTTTGGAAACATTTTTTCAAAAAAGAGCGTATGAAGATCTAGATCTCGATCACTACAACCATCTTCGATAACAATAACATGGTAACCATGTTGAAAAGCATCTAAAGCGGTGGCATAGACACCGTTTGAAGTTGCTACACCTGAAAGAATGAGCGTATCGATCTTTCTTCGACGAAGTTGGGCATCTAAAGACGTTCCAAAAAAAGCACTTGGATTATGTTTAGTGATCGTGAGTGTGTTTTGTGTTCCTTTGGTGGTAGGTTCAAGTAATAAATCAGTAAATTCTTTAGGGGGGGTATAAAAAGCACCTGCTTGTGCTCGGTCATTTTTAGCACTCAAATACTGAAAGCTGGTAATATCGACATTGACTAGTATATTCCAAGCAGGTGTATGCTTTAACTGCTCAGCAATCAGTTGATTGTTTGAGAGGATGGTGGTTGCATCATAAGGGAATAATTGCCCAGAATTCACAATTCCTTTTTGGAGATCGATCGGTAAAAAAGCTGTTTTTGCTAATTCGAGTGGAATAGGTGATTTTGTAGTAGTCATGGGTTTTCCTTCTTTCAATAAATAGATCGTTTTCCATGTAAGTAAAACATAATTTCTGTATTTGTCAATGAATCGTCTATCAAATCTTTAGTCTGATTCATTTCAATGGTAAAATAAAAAGTAGCGACTTTATTCGTAAAGAGATGGAGATGAGAGAAGAAGGATGAGCTATGTAGAAGTAATCAACGAATGTAAACGGTACAAAATGGGAGAAACAACGATTACCGCAAATGATAATATTTCATTTGCGATCAAAAAAGGAGAACTAGTCATTATACTTGGTCCAAGTGGTGCAGGGAAGTCAACTGTTCTTAATATATTAGGCGGGATGGATAAGCCAGATGAAGGGCAAATCATCATTGATCAGACAGACATCGCTCAGTTCAACGATAAACAATTGACCGCCTATCGTCGAACAGATGTCGGATTTGTATTTCAATTTTATAATTTGGTACCGAATTTAACAGCAAAAGAAAATGTCGAGTTGGCAACAGAAGTTTCACCAGATGCGTTAGATCCAGTGGAGGTATTGACACAAGTAGGTCTGGCACATCGGCTGGACAATTTTCCTTCACAGCTTTCAGGAGGAGAACAGCAGCGTGTTTCCATTGCTCGAGCATTAGCAAAAAACCCGAAATTACTTCTATGTGATGAACCAACAGGTGCGTTGGATTTTGAAACAGGGAAACAGGTGTTGAAGTTATTACAAAATGCGAGTAGAGAACATGGAAATACGGTGTTGATCATTACTCATAATTCTGCCTTAGCACCGATTGCTGATCGTGTCATCCATATCAACGATGCGAAAGTCCGTTCGATTGAAACAAACGATCATCCTTCAACCATTGATGAGATTGTGTGGTAAGGAGGGGCTATGAAAACAAAAACATATCTTAAAGCAAGTGCTAGAGAAATCAAACAATCGAAAGGCAGATTTATTGCCATTGTATTGATCATTTTGCTAGGGACCTTGTTATTCGTAGGCGTTAAAACGGCGGGGCCGGTTATGCAAAAAACGATGGATCACTATGTTGAAAAAGGCAATCTATCGGATTTACAAATCATTTCAACTGGTGGTTTAACGGAACAAGACGTAACTAGAGCCGAAAAAATCCCTGATGCACAACTGGAAACGGGAAAACAATTTTATTATTCCAGCTCAAGTAAAAACGAAGTTGTGCAAGTCTTTTCTTATAAAAAATCAAATAAACAAAACCTTTTAGAAGTAGTAGATGGGCATTTACCAAAGAATAAAGACGAACTCGTACTAGATGAAAAAGCAAAAAGTCTAGGCTATAAAATAGGCGAAACGTATACGATCGATTCTGACAACGTGAAAAAGAAAGACTATCAAATTGTTGGATTTGTACGATCGCCACTTTTCATCAATAATTTAGAACGTGGTTTTGCCAATGTCGGGAACGGCACAATCGATTATTTTGTTTATTTACCTGAAACAGAATTTAACACAGACATTCAATCGGTTATTTACTTAACGTTTAAAAATGTTTCATCCTTTGATACTTATAGTAAAGAATATCGGGACAAAATGGCACAAAACCAAAAAAGCGTGGAGAAACTTTTCCAAGATCGACCAGCTGCACGTTTAACTGAACTAAGGGAACAAGCTAAGGAGTCTTTACAACCAGAAAAAGAAAAGGTGAGTGCTGGTCAAGAACAAATTAGTCTGGCACAAAGTCAATTGGCAGCTGCCAGAGCCCAACTAGAGCAACAACGTTCAATGCTCGAACAATTGCCTGAAGTACAACGAACAGTAGCAACTAATGAACTAGCTACGCAAGAAGCACAGCTAGCTGAGCAAGAAAAGCAAGTCGCTGAACAACAAGAAAAACTGAATGATGCACAGGCCCAAATTACCGAAAATGAAGAAAAGATCAATCGTTTGGAAAAACCAACCTATCGTTTCCAAGAGCGTTCCGATAATGTGGGCTTTCAAGAATTTGGTGATTTAGCTGAACGGATCGCAGCCATTGCTAATGTTTTTCCTGTTTTCTTCTTCTTTATTGCAGCATTGATCACTTTTACGACGATGACACGGATGGTCGAAGAAAACCGACGAGAAATCGGTACTTTGAAAGCATTAGGCTATACTAAACTTGAAATTGCAAAAAAATATGCTATTTATGCAAGTTTAGCTTCTGGTCTAGGAATTATTTTAGGAACCGTCTTAGGAACCAATCTATTACCAAGAATTATTTTTGAACTATCGAATGAACGCTATGATATCGGATCAGCAGTCATTTTTTATGATTGGTCTCCGATTTTACAAGCGGCAGTGGCGTTTTTTATCGCTGCATTTGGTGCAGCGATGATTGTCTTATTCAAAGATTTAAGAGAAAGACCGGCAGCTTTATTACAACCCAAAGCGCCAAAACCAGGCAAAAGAATATTATTGGAATATATCACACCACTGTGGTCAAGATTAAGCTTTAATCAGAAAATCAGTTATCGAAATCTGTTCCGTTATAAATCCAGAATGTTTATGGCAATCGTTGGGATTGCTGGTTGTGCTGGTTTAATGGTAGCAGGCGTAGGATTGAAAGACTCTTTAAGCTCTGTTTCTGATAAACAATTTGGCCCAATTACGAATTACCAAGCAATTGTCACTTTAGATGGAGAAACAGAAAACAGTGAAACAAAAGCAAAGGAACAGTTAGAATCCGATCCGAAAATTACTGATTTGCTAGCAGTAAACATGCAAACGATCGAGCTTCGGCAACAAGGACAAGCGACTCAAAGCGTTACGATGATCATACCGGAAACGTCAAAAGGTCTATCACCGTTTATTCACTTGATCTCATTAAAAGGACGTAACATGGAGTTGAATGATTCAGGAATCGTCCTCACACAAAAAGCTGCCGAACTGTTTGATGTATCTGAAGGAGACCGCCTTTCATTGTACACGGATGACCAAAAAGAGTTATCGGTTACGGTGAAAGCCATTGCTCAAAACTATTTAGGAAACTTTGTTTATATGAGCCCTGCCTATTATCAAAAAGTATCAGGAAACGAAGCTTCTACAAATGCTTATTTAGTTCAAGCTGACCCAATGTCTAAAAAACAAGAGAATGCTTTGTCAGAAAAGCTATTGGGAACCAATGCAGTAACAAATACATCATTTGTTTCGAAACAAATGGAAACCCAAGAAGAATCACTTGCGAACCTCGATTCAATCGTTGTGATTTTTGTCGTTTTATCAGGGCTGTTAGCGTTTATCGTGTTGTATAATTTAACCAATATCAATATTTCTGAACGAGTGCGGGAATTATCAACGATCAAAGTACTAGGCTTTTTTGATAAAGAAGTAACGATGTATATTGTGAGGGAGAATATTATTTTTACTTTAGTTGGTATTGTAGGTGGATTTGGCATCGGCTACGTCCTAACTGACTTTATTTTACAACAGGCTTCAATGGAGACGGTGATCTTCCCCTTAGTGATCACTTGGAAAGCATATGCTCTTTCTGCTGTTTTGACTATTGAATTTACAGTTATCGTTATGATAGCGACCCACTTCAAGCTGAAAAATATCAATATGATTGATGCTTTGAAATCAAACGAATAAAAAAAGCTTCTTGCTAAAAGTTGAGTAGACTTTTGCAAGAAGTTTTTTTATTAAGTAACTGGTTGATGAAAAGAAAATTTGGTATAGGGAAAATAATACGCAGGTTTTGTTATGCCAATTTGTTGGATGTGCGACAGTTTATAATGGGTGAGGTCTTCCTATTAGAGGACTTAGCTCTGTCCTTGATAAACGCTTCCTTTTCCTTTATAATAGGATTTGTAAACTTGTATATATAAGTTGGAATAATAGCTGATTGGAGGCGAATGAGGATGTCGTTTAATGAGAAAGTAGTTTATCAAATTTATCCTAAATCTTATCGTGATAGTAATGGTGACGGGATTGGCGATTTAAAAGGGATCAAAGAAAAATTACCTTATCTGCATGAACTAGGGGTCGATATGATTTGGTTGAACCCCATTTATCCGAGTCCACAAAAAGATAATGGCTATGATATTTCTGATTATGTAGCGATTGATCCACTATTTGGAACGATGGAAGAATTTGAAGAACTAGTCACACAAGCAAAGAGCTATAATATAGAGATTATGCTTGATATGGTTTTAAACCATGTCTCAATAGAACACGAATGGTTTCAAAAAGCTTTAGCTGGCGATCGTTTTTACCAAGATTTTTTTATTCTAAGAGATGAGCCAACCGATTGGGTATCTAAATTTGGTGGTAATGCATGGGCGCCTTTTGGAGATACGGGTAAGTATTATTTACATCTCTATGATCAAACACAAGCAGATTTAAATTGGCGAAATGAAGCAGTGCAAACAGAGTTGTTCAAAGTTGTTCGTTTTTGGATGTCTAAAGGGGTCAAAGGCTTTCGCTTTGATGTAATCAACGTGATCGGGAAAGATGAAGAACTCAAAAATAATGCAGAGAACCAAGGAAAAGCAGAATATACTGACAAGCCGATTACTCATACGTATCTTCAACGATTAAATCGGGAAACTTTTGGTCAAGATCCAGAAATCATCACAGTTGGAGAAATGAGTTCAACGACGATTGAAAATTGTATTTTGTATACGGAACCAAGTCGGAATGAGCTTTCGATGGTGTTCAATTTTCATCATTTGAAGGTTGATTACGAAAATGGAAACAAATGGAGTACGCCACCTTTTGATTTTGAAGCTTTAAAAAGTCTGTTCCATACATGGGGCGAAGCGATGAGTAAAGGAAATGGCTGGAATGCGTTGTTCTTAAATAACCACGACCAGCCAAGAGCCCTCAACCGCTTTGTAGCAATTGATAAATACCGCACAGAAGGGGCTAAAATGTTAGCGACGATGATCCATTTGAATCGTGGGACGCCTTATATTTATATGGGGGAAGAAATTGGGATGATCGATCCAGACTTTCAGCATATCGATGATTACGTCGATGTAGAAAGTTTAAATGCTTACCAAGAAATGCTGAACCAATCCTTCTCGGAAGAAGAAGCTTTTCGGCGAATCAAGGCGAAATCCAGAGATAACGCTCGGACACCGATGCAATGGACAAGTGATGAAACAGCAGGCTTTACCACAGGAACACCTTGGTTAGGGTTAGCGGCAAATCATGAGGTCATCAATGTAGAACAAGAACGTACATCTGAGCAATCGATTTTCGCATACTACAAAAAATTGATTCAATTGCGAAAACAATATCCTGTAATTGCATCAGGGGACTATCAAGCTTATGAACCCGATCATCCCCAAGTATACGGTTATTTAAGACAATTAGACGGACAAAAATTATTGGTTTTAACTAATTTTTACGAAAATGAAACGACCATAACGATCCCAGAAGAATTTGTTAGTGCCCAACCGCTTATCAGCAATTATGCCAATACTCTTATCCAAGAGGAATTGACCCTAAGGCCTTATCAAGCGATCGCCCTGTTGATCCAGTAAATAAAAGATCAAGAGAAAAAAATTGGTAAACGATGAGCCGATAGTAACTGAGCATGATCTTTGTTTCTAAAGTAAAAAAAACTTTCATGAGATTGACAAATTACTGATGTCTTTATGAGCAACTGTTTTGAAAAAAACGATGAATCGGTTGCAGATAAAATTTTACACGAGATATTTCGAAAGAAGATTGTATTTTTAATGAACCATCAGCTGGTGGGAAAACATTCGACGCTTAATCCATGAGTTATTGGATTAAGGTCGTTTTTATTTTGTCTAAAAACAAATGTGAGATAAGAAGAAAGAATCATGAAAAAATCGATTGAGTAATGATAAAATTGAGTATCGCAAATCAAAGAATATGATGGAAGCAATAACAATTTAATGTATGCTCTCATCTAAGAAAAAAGAGGATACAATATCATTAATAGACCTAGTGTAAGATGGACTATAAATCTTTTATTTGTATTTTGCATAAAACTTGCCTGAAGTTTTTCTGAAACCCAAACAAATTGTAATTCGTTTTTGGGATGGTCTATTAAATACTGTTTAAATATTTCGCGTTCCTTTTTTTTGGATTTAATTAAGTAAAAACCTGTAACAGCACTGATGGTAAGGGCTATTCCCAAATAGGGAATTATATAATTCAAATTTTTAGGAACGTCTTCAATAGGGAAAAAGTAGTGAATAACACGTTCCAAAATAAAAAAGACAATAACATAAATGATAAATGAAAATTTTCTTTTTAGAGCAAAAGAAGGATCCTTTTTTTCATAATATTGTGAGATTGCTTTTTTTCGTTTCTTTTGTTCTTGTTCAGTTAGGTTTGGAAAAGTACGCTCTCTTTCTTGTTTATATAGAGCCATGATATCTGAATACTCCTGTTGGATCTGCCTGACTTTGTAGACTGTATAAATAAAACTACCATAATATATTAAAGTAAACATAAATTTAATTAAAAGCATTATTTAGTTCTCCTTAAAGACCTTTTTTTAATTATAGCAAACAACATTTGAAAGTAGCTTTAAAAATGTAATAAAAAAGAGAGTAGAGCAATAATCAGATTTTTTTCTGACTATTGTCCCACTCTCTTTTTCTTTTACCTATTAACCTTTACATAAAGCGTAACATGCAGGTGAAATATTTCTTCAGATGATAAGTAGTAGAAGAAGCTTGATTGATTTCCTCGATCAATGAAAGAAATATATACAAAAAAACGTTACGGTAAACGCTCAAAATTCAAGAATATTAATTGGGAATATTGAGCGTTTATGCTTGCTTAGAACAAGTAAAATAAACGCTACAGGGGAGATGATCCATACGATTTTGTCAGCTTCGGTAACAAAATGGACATTGGAAAGAGACATCAATTGAAAACAGGGGAAACACCTAAAGCTGATGAAGGGGTATTGACGAGAAAGTAATGATCAAAAATAAGAGCAAAAAAGGAGTAAATATGAGTAAGAAAAAATTAACAGCAAAACGTAAAAAACAGCTATTAACGATGTTTGCGGTGGCTGGTGTGATGGGAAATACCGGGATTGCACCAACGATGGCATTAGCGGATACTTTGACACCAACAGCTGAAACTTCTACTGAACAAACACAGGCGAACGAAGCAAAAGAAGCCATCGATCAAACGATACAAAACGTCACAGATCCGTTAGTAAACCCAACGGATTCAACCACTACAACTAATGATTCGCTAGCACTAACCGATGAAGCAGCTGATGAAACAACGGATGACACCCAGGAACAAGCAAAAGAACAAGAGCAAGCAACAGCAGCGACTGCCGAAAGTGAAGGGGATGCAACTAATCCAACAGCTGAAGCGCCAAAAGTAGCGCAAAAATCGAACGTGGCAGCAGCTTCTAAGATAACTGGCACATGGGGTACCAGCTCGTATACGTTTGATGAAAACACAGGAGTATTGACAATCGGAGCAGGTGAGTTAAGTGGCTATAAAGAATCACCATGGAACAGTGGAAAAGTGGATTATGAAGCCATCAAGAAAATTGTCTTGTCTGGAAAAGTAGTTGCTCCAGAAAATTCTAGCTACTTATTTAGTACAAGTACCACTGGTAAGGATCTTACGAATGTAACTGAAATCGAAGGATTAAGTCAACTGGATACCAGTAAAGTAAAAAATATGAGTTATATGTTTTATGGTATGAACAGTGTAACAAGTTTAGATGTAAGTAGCTTTGATACTAGTAAAGCAACAAATATGGGTTATATGTTTCGCAGTATTAGCAGTGTAACAAGTTTAGATGTAAGTAGCTTTGATACCAGTAAAGTAACAAATATGGGTTATATGTTTAGAGGTATGGGTAGCGTAAAAAGTCTAGATTTAAGCAACTTTGACACTAGCAAAGTAACAGATATGGGTAATATGTTTGCTGATACTCCACTTAAGAAATTAATTCTAGGAGATACGTTTAAATTTGTAGAAAAAAATGGAAGCTACGCAGGGCTTACTTCTGCTTTGAAGCGAGAAGATGGCAAAGGAAAGGTTTATACAGCAGAAGATTTCATGAAAAACTATGGCACTGGTGATTTGACTGCTGGCACGTATGTTTCCGTTGAAACAGGCACATGGGGTACCAGTCCGTATACTTTTGATGAAAACACAGGAGTATTGACGATCGGAACAGGTGAGTTAAGTGGCTATAAAGAATCACCATGGTACGCAAACGAAAAAGTAGATGCTAAAGCCATCAAGAAAATTGTCTTGTCTGGAAAAATAGTTGCTCCAGAAAATGCTAGGTTATTATTTTCTGGTAACGGTGACCTTAAGAATGTGACTGAAATCGAAGGGTTAAGTCAACTGGATACCAGCAACGTAACAGCTATGGACTTCATGTTTAGCGGTATGAGTAGCGTAACAAGTTTAGATGTAAGTGGTTTTGATACCAGTAATGTAACAGATATGCATTCTATGTTTTCCGGTATGAGTAGCGTAACAAGTTTAGATGTAAGTGGTTTTGATACTAGTAATGTAACGAAGATGTATTATATGTTTTCCGGTATGAGTAACTTAACAAGTTTAGATGTAAGTAACTTTAATACCAGTAACGTAAAAGATATGGATTTTATGTTTAAAGGCATGAGCAGCGTAACAAGTCTAGATTTAAGTGGTTTTGATACCAGTAACGTAACAACTATGAAGGATATGTTTGCTGATACTCCACTTAAGAAATTAATTCTAGGAGATACATTCAAATTTGTAAATGGACAAGGAGCTCTTACTTCTGCTTGGAAGAGAGAAGATGGCAAAGGTAAGGCTTATACAGCAGAAGATTTCATGAAAAACTATGGCACTGGTGATTTGACTGCTGGCACGTACGTTTCTGCTACAGGATGGTGGGGTACCAGTCCGTATAATTTTGATAAAAACACAGGGACATTGACGATCGAAGCAGGCGAATTAAGTGGCTATGAAGAATCACCATGGAACAGCGGAACAGTGGATCTTGAAGCAATCAAGAAAATTGTTTTGTCTGGAAAAGTAGTGGCTCCAGAAAATTCTAAATTCTTATTTAGTACAAGTGCCGGTGGTAAGGATCTTACGAATGTAACTGAAATCGAAGGGCTAAGTCAAATGGATACCAGTAACGTAACAGATATGGGTTATATGTTTTATGGTATGAGCAGTGTAACAAGTCTAGATTTAAGCAACTTTGACACTAGCAAAGTAACATCTATGAATAATATGTTTTATAATACTCCACTTAAGAAATTAATTCTAGGAGATACCTTTAAATTTATAAATGGATCAGGTCTTACTTCTGTGTGGATGAGAGAAGATGGCAAAGGGACGTTTTATTCAGCAGCAGATTTCATAAAAAACTATGGCACTGGTGATTTGACTGCTGGCACGTATGTTTCCGTTGAAACAGACACGTGGGGTACTAGTCCGTATATGTTTGATGAAGATACAGGAACGTTAACAATCGGAGCAGGTGAGTTAAGTGGCTCTGAAGAATCACCTTGGAACACCGACAAAGTAGATATTAAAGCCATCAAGAAAATTGTCTTGGCTGGAAAAGTAGTTGCTCCAGAAAATGCTAGTTTATTATTTACTGGAACTAGCAATCAAGGTGACCTTACGAATGTAACTGAAATCGAAGGGTTAAGTCAACTGGATACCAGCAACGTAACAAGTATGCTTTCTATGTTTAACGGTCTGAGTAGCGTAACAAATTTAGATGTAAGTGGTTTTGATACCAGCAACGTAACAGATATGACAGCCATGTTTAAAGGTATGGGTAGCATAACAAGTCTAGATTTAAGCAACTTTGACACTAGCAAAGTAACAGATATGGATCGTATGTTTAACGGTATGGGTAGCGTAAAAAGTCTAGATGTAAGTGGTTTTGATACTAGTAACGTAACAACTATGCAGGATATGTTTAAGGACACACCTCTTGCTAAATTAACACTAGGCGATCACTTTAAAGCGGTTGGAGACACTG
>ERZ809114.77-NODE-77-length-80309-cov-8.334924_pt1 | contig 80309 bp, 78 predicted proteins | sample MGYA00520519_ERZ809114 | MGnify/ENA primary metagenome ERZ809114 (study PRJEB31570, sample SAMEA3212991) | Homo sapiens | biome: human-gut; feature: human gut; material: fecal | place: Sweden | collected 2011 ...
ATAATATTTATTATAAATATTATTAAATTAATGTTATTTTTACGTTATTTTATTTTTTGTGTAACTTTTAAAAATACCTATGAAAATAAAAACGATTAATTATTATCTTAATTTATGTTTTTATTTACTTTTGAATTGTGAATTATCCTAGTCAAGAAAATAATTTATGGTATGATTATGTAGGGGAAACTTGTTTACAAATATTTCTGTGAATATATTAGTCTAATTATGTTTTTTTATAAAGAGCTGTCATTTTTATGTAAGTGAATTATATCTTAATTTATCTATCATCCATACTTAGGAGTGAATCTATGGAAAAGCCATTCATCAAGTCATTGACTACTGTGGTGGTAGGTGCAGGTGCTATTGCGATCTGTTTGTTTGGATACCATATCAATAATCAGCGGCAACATCAGCAACGGATCAATTATGCAGAATCTGCTATCACCAATCAAAAAGACACCTTGACTTCTTTATCAAAAGAAGTAGATAAGCTGTATAGTACAAAAGAAAAAATTTTTCTAAACCCCAAAATAACAGAAGAAACAATCACAAGTTTGTCAAATAAGCTATCCTCTGTGAAACTTTCAGCAGATGATTACGACATCAAAGAATCAGAATTAGCTAAAGAAGCTGTTGCAATCCAAGATGAGAAGAAAGCAATCGTGACACAGTTAGATAGTGCAGAATCAAAACTAAAGATCCAGACAGCTATCAACGATTTATTTACTAAAAATGTATCAAACTGGCAACAAGCTGTAGACGATGTTTTCATCAAAGAAAAGGTGACAAGTGCAGATATCGCTCGTATACGTGAAAATATGAGTTTTTTTAAAGATAGTCCTTGGAAAACAGTTGTTATGCAATATCTAGGATTCGCTGATACACAGATCGCTCAAGTTACGCAACTAGATCAGTTATTCGATACGATGTTAAAGGATGGTCAAGTGACTGCTATCGCTACTTACGATCAATATTTGACCGCACTCAGTCTCATCGAACAGATCCGGAATGAAAAAATAAGAGCCGCATACGCGTCAAAAGCAGAAACAGTCGCTCAGCAAATGGGCTATAGCAATACGAGCTATTAATAAGCGAGAATTCAAGAAAGGCTATCAAACGGAGGAAACTATGGCAAAACGAAGAAGATCAAGAGGGAAAAAGATATTTCTAATTATTTTAGCAATTCTTGTCGTATTAGTATTAGCAATCGTAGGAGTAGGAGCAAAATTATATCTAGATCTCTCACATTCTATTGAAAAAACTTACGAATCAGTGGAACGAACCCAAGGAGAACGAACAAAACCAGTTGATCTGGACAAACAAGAATCTTTCTCTGTTCTATTGATGGGGATTGATACGGGAGATTTAGGTCGGGTCGATCAAGGACGATCAGATACGATGATGGTTGCCACAATCAGTCCTGAAGACAAACAGACAACGATTGTCAGCATTCCTCGTGATACGTATGTCGACATCGTTGGACATGAGACAAAAGACAAGATCAACCACGCTTACGCATTCGGCGGAGCTGCCATGGCGATGGATACCGTACAAAAATATGTAGACATCCCAATCGACCACTATGTTTCAATCAATATGAAAGGTCTAAAAGAACTCGTTGATGCAGTTGGTGGTATCGAAGTCAATAATGACCTCACCTTCTCACAAGATGGCTATGATTTTACGATCGGTAAAATCACATTGAACGGGGATCAGGCATTGTCTTATTCTCGTATGCGTTATGAAGATCCAAATGGTGACTACGGCAGACAAGAACGTCAAAGAAAGATCGTAGAAGGTGTAGCGAAAAAAGTATTGAGTCTGAACGGTGTCAGCAACTATCAATCTGTTTTAAATGCTCTAGAGTCGAATATGAAAACAGACATGAGCTTTGATGAAATGAAAAAGATTGCTTTAGATTATCGGGAGGCATTTGGTACGATCAAGCAAGATCAGCTGCAAGGAGAAGGCTTCATGCAAGACAATATCTCATACCAAAAAGTCAGCGATCAAGAACTTGACCGTGTGAAAAAAGAATTAAAAGATCAAATGAATCTAGAGAATAAATAGGAAAGTGGAGAAAAAATGGAAGAGACAATCAGCTTGAAAGAAATTTTTGAAACATTACGCAAACACGTGATAACAATCCTCATCTCAATGTTTGCTGGCTTGGCCATCTCAGGCATCGTGACGTTTTTCATCTTGACGCCAAAATACAGCTCACAAGCCCAATTGATCGTGACACTGCCGCAATCAGATACTGCAAATGTCAATGATGTCAATACGAACCTGCAAATGATCAATACGTATAAGGATATGATCGTCAGTGATCTAGTACTAAATGAAGTCAAAGATCGTTTAGAAACAGAAGACAATGTGAAAATGACTGCTGGACAAATCAAAGATGCTATCTCCGTCAATCAGTCACAAAATTCACAAATGTTCTCGATCCAAGCAACAAGCACAAATGCAGTGACGGCTCAACAAATCGCTAATACAACGTCACAAGTATTCCAAGAGAACGCCAAAGACGTGATGAATGTCGATAAAATCTCGATCATCTCAGGTGCAGTTGCCAATACGACACCTGTTTCGCCAAATAATAAATTGAATCTAGTGATTGGCTTAGTGTTAGGAATGATGGTAGGTGTAGGTCTAGCTTTCTTATTTGAATTACTTGACCGGACAGTAAAAGATGAAAAATATGTGACGGATACATTAGGCTTCCCAATCTTAGGAACAGTTCCAGAAATGTCAGCGAAAGAATTGAATGCGGGTATCCGTAAAAAAGGACCAGCTCCGACACAACCAAAAGCTACAAATGATAAAACAGCGCCATCACGCAGAAGCCGCTCAAGAGTCTAGGAGGAAAGAAAAATGGCACGAACACAGAAACAAAAAGCAACCCAAACTCATGCAGTCAGTTTGGTCACACTCACAAATCCCTCTTCACCAATCGCTGAACAATATCGTACGATTCGGACGAATATCCAGTTTGCCTCCGCAGCTGGTCAGCAAATCAAAACGATTGTTGTGACTTCATCAGGACCTGGAGAAGGGAAATCGACCACTGCAGCAAACATTGCCGTTGTTTTTGCCAAATCTGGTCAACGGGTGCTGCTAGTCGATGCAGACTTACGTAAGCCCGTCATCTATAAAACGTTCAAGTTGAACAACGCAAGCGGATTAAGTACTGTTCTTAGTTCATCAGGAAGTGTAGCAGATGAGATCCAACGAACACCAGTCGACAATTTGTCGATTCTGCCAAGTGGACCTAAACCACCAAATCCATCAGAGTTACTAAGCTCGCCAAGAATGGATCAAATTTTAGCAGAAGCAAGACAACTATTTGATGTAGTAATCTTCGACATGCCGCCAGTCGTTGCCGTAACAGATGCGCAGATCATGTCTTCCAAAACGGATGGCACCTTATTGGTCGTACGGGAAAATACGTCACGTAAAGAATCATTGACTAAAGCAAAAGAACTGTTAGATATGGTACAAGCGCGAGTCCTTGGTGTTGTATACAATGGGGCAGAACACAGCAAAGATGCTGGCTATTACTACGGGAATTAAGAATTAAAAAGAGAGGAGACAAGAGAAATGATCGATCTACATTGCCATATCCTGCCAGGAATCGATGACGGAGCAGAAAACTTAGATGCCAGTATCGCCATGGCTGAAAAAGCGATTCAACAAGGGATCACACATATTTTATGCACACCCCATCACAATAATGGAAAATACAGCAATGAAAAATCACAAGTCATTTCTCTAGTCGCTTCGTTACAAGCAGAATTAGAGAAAAGACAATTGCCTTTGACGTTATTGGAAGGACAAGAAGTACGTATTACCGGAACACTGATTGAAGACATCCACCGAGATGAAATTTTATTTACAGATTTAGATGATACATATCTTCTAATCGAATTTCCGACACTGGAAGTGCCGTTATATGCAGAACGGATCTTTTTTGAGTTGTTACAACTAGGAAAGACACCAGTGATCGTCCATCCAGAACGCAACGCGCATTTTCGTAAAGACCCGAATCATTTGCTGCCATTCCTAGATATGGGATGCTTGGCCCAACTCACCGCACCAAGTTATGTCGGTGTATTTGGCAAAGATATCCAGAAAACAGCCAAAACGATGGTCAAACATAACCTCGTGCAAATGGCTGCTTCCGATGCCCATGGGGTCTCTAAACGTACCTTTTACTTAAAAGAATGTTATGAGCAAATCGCCAAGGACTTTGGTAAGGAAAAAGTAGTACAGATGAAACAAGTCGCAAAGGACCTGATCAACGGGGATGAGATCAGTTATCCAGTCTATGAAGAGGTAAAAAAGAAGAAGTTTGGTTTATTTTAGGGGGAATGTAGGGTGTTTGTTTTAACAAGAAGAAGAAAAATCATTACTTTGATTTTAGTAGACAGCTTGTTATTGATTGCTGCAAATAGTGCAGCGGTTAATTTTATGGAGCCGTTTGTAGCTATACCAATAGATCTTATTTTAATCTCCAGCGGGTTATCGATTATTTTTTATCTATTATATGGTAGTTTTTTCAAAGTATTCACTCGAATCAATCGTTACACCAATTTAAGAGAGATGATTGCAATTTTTAGTTCACTATCTGCAAGTGCTGCCTCAAGTATCCTCATACTGCTGTTCATTAATCGGCGATACAGTTTACGGTTAGTTATCTTTGCTTATCTGCTTTCGCTCTTATTGATCATCGGCAGCCGATTGATCTGGCGTATCTATATCGAAACAAAAAATATGAGGTATCTATCAACAGATTCCGCTAAAAATACCTTGATCGTTGGGGCCGGTGAAGGTGGACGTATTTTATACAACAGTTTTCTTGGATCCAAAACGGCTCAAGATATCCATGTCGTTGGATTCGTGGATGATGATCCGAATAAAAGAAATACCTATCTTTCAGGAAAAAAAGTATTAGGTGCATTAAAAGATATTCCGGAATTGATTGAAAAATATGACATTCAAATGGTAACGATCGCTATCCCTTCTTTACCAAGAAAAAAATTACGAAGAATCTTTGAGTTAGTCGAATCCGCTCATGTGAAAGTCAACACGATGCCTTCTATGGAAGAACTTGCTTCAGGGAAAATCAGCGTATCAAAATTAAAAACCATCGACGTAGTGGATTTACTGGGAAGAGATGAGGTAGAGTTGGATATCGAATCCATCAAAGACCAGATCACGAACAAAGTCATTCTGGTCACCGGTGCAGGAGGATCGATCGGTTCAGAAATCTGCCGGCAAATCATCCAGTTTGACCCTGCAAAACTATTACTTCTAGGTCATGGAGAGAACTCGATTTACTTGATTGACCGTGAATTACGCACGCATCATCAAAAGTGTCCTACAGAAATCGTACCGATCATCGCAGATATCCAAGATCGCAAGAAAATCAATGAGATCATGGAACAATACCACCCAGATATCGTCTACCATGCAGCCGCTCATAAGCATGTACCATTGATGGAATATAACCCAAAAGAAGCAGTCAAAAACAATATTTTCGGTACAAAAAATATAGCAGAAGCAGCCAAAGCAGCGAAAGTAAAAAACTTCGTCATGGTCTCGACAGATAAAGCCAACAATCCGCCAAACGTCATGGGTTCAACAAAACGAATCGCTGAAATGATCGTGACTGGGTTGAATGAAGAAGGATGTACGAAATTCTCAGCTGTCAGATTTGGGAATGTCCTTGGTTCTCGTGGAAGCGTGATTCCAGTATTCAGAGAACAAATTGCTCAAGGTGGACCAGTCACTGTAACAGACTTTCGTATGACTCGATATTTCATGACGATTCCTGAAGCGAGTCGTTTAGTTATTCAATCTGGCGCATTAGCAAAAGGCGGCGAAATCTTTATTTTAGATATGAGCGAACCAGTGAAAATCGTAGATCTAGCCAAAAACATGATCCGATTGAGCGGATATAGCGAAGACGAGATTGAAATCATTGAAACAGGTATCCGTCCAGGGGAAAAACTATATGAAGAACTATTGTTAGATAAGGAAAGAAACGATGAAGCAGTTTACGAGAAGATCTTTGTGGGAAACATCAAAGGTTACTCCATGCAAACAGTGATGGACTTCGTCAATAGCCTGCCGCAAGACGACGAACAATTGGCTAAAGAGATCGTCACTTTTGCAAATGCTTCGAATAAGTAGGGGGAGTAAAGTGTATAAAGACGGTTTAAAAAGAGGGATAGATTTTTTATTATCTTTAGTTGGTATCATCGTATTGTCACCGATCCTTTTGATTCTATGTATAGCTATCAAAATCGATTCAAAAGGTCCAGTCATCTTTAAACAAAAACGGGTAGGAAAAAACAAATCCCATTTTTATATCTATAAATTCCGAACAATGAAAGTAGATACGCCTCAAGAGACACCAACTCATTTGTTATCAAATCCTGACTTTTTTATTACACGAGTAGGAAAATTCCTTAGAAAAACAAGTCTGGATGAACTACCGCAATTATTTAATATATTAAAAGGGGACATGGCAGTCATCGGACCACGCCCAGCGCTATGGAACCAATATGATTTGATTGAAGAACGAGACAAGTACCACGCAAATGATATCCGTCCAGGACTAACAGGCCTCGCACAGATCAGTGGACGGGATGAATTAGAGATTGACTACAAAGCACGTTTAGACGGACAGTACACAGCAAATATCACGCCAATGATGGATCTAAAATGCTTTTTTGGAACTATAATCTCCGTCTTTAAAAGCGAAGGCGTTGTCGAAGGCGGAACTGGTTCGGTGAAAAAGGAGGATGTAAAATGAAAAAGATCCTGATTACTGGTGCAAACAGCTATATTGGTACATCCTTCAAACAATGGATGACACAATTTCAAGACGAGTATCAAATCGACACACTAAGTGTACGAGGTGACGCGTGGCGAGAACATGACTTTTCGGAGTATGATACGATGATACATTTGGCAGCAATTGTTCATAAAAAAGATGTATCTCCGGAAATTTATTATCACATAAATAGAGACTTAGCAATTGAACTTGCTGAAAAAGCAAAACAAGAACATGTCAAACAATTTATTTTCTTTAGTACGATGGCTGTTTATGGTTTAGAAGAAGGGATAATATCTAGCAAAACGGTTCCTAGTCCAATAACTGATTATGGAAGATCTAAGTTAGAAGCAGAAAAATCAATTGTTAAATTAAATACTCCAGAGTTTAAAGTACTTATTATAAGACCTCCAATGATATATGGACCAAATGCAAAAGGAAATTATTCAAAACTATCAAAACTAGCGCAAAGAATCTCTTTTTTTCCAAAGGTTGATAACAAGAGAAGCATGTTGTATATAGACAATTTAAATGCATTCATAAAGTTAGTGATTGATTCTAATTTAGCTGGTACTTTTCATCCACAAAATGAAAAATTAGTGAATACTTCAGAGATGGTAGCTGAAATTGGGCGAGTTCACAAAAGACGAATATACCTTGTTTCAGGATTTAATTCAATGCTAACTATGTTAGGTAAAAATATCGGTATATTAAAGAAAATATTTGGCAATTTATCTTACGATGAAACAGTCGTTGGATATCCAGGCTCTATTTACGATACGGTTCGTTTGGAATATCAAGAAAAAGACTTTGTTCGAAGTATAGAGGAGTCAGAAAAGTGAAAAAAGATGTTTTGTTTATGTGTCAATTCTTCTATCCTGAATATATATCATCTGCTCTTTTACCCTTTCAGACAGCAGAAGCATTAAAGGATTCTGGACTAAGTGTAGATGTATTATGCGGTTTTCCGAAAGAATACATTAAAGATAATAGTAAAGTTCCATTACATGAAACAATTGACGGTATAAATATATATAGAAAGAAATATTTACAACTTAGCCGAAGCAATTTTGTTGGTAGAATCGTTAATTATTTTTCTTTTACCTTTATGATGTTAATGAACATTTTGAAGTGTAAGCAGTATAAAGTCATTATAGTCTATTCTAATCCGCCTATTCTGCCTTTGGTGACATTACTGGCAAGAAAACTATTCAAATGTAAAATTATCTTTGTGACTTATGACTTATATCCTGAGATTGCAGTAAATATGAATGCCGTTAGTGACAAAAGTTTTATCTCTAAAGTGATGACAAAAATAAATAAGAACTTATTTCGACAAGTGTCACATGTAGTATCATTATCAGAGGATATGAAAAATTATATTTTAAATAATCGTGATATTGACGCTAAAAAAGTCAGTGTTATCCATAACTGGGCGACTGAAGAACTCCACTTTTCTGAAGTGCAATCAATAGATTTTAAGAATCTCAGAAAAAAATACAAATTAATTGTTTCATATTTTGGGAATATGGGAACTGCTCAAGATATCAATACGATTTTAAAACTAATAAATGATCAACGTATAAAGGAAGAAAATATTTGTTTTCTGTTTGCTGGGCATGGTAATAAAAGAGAAGAGATAGAAAGTTTAATTAAACAAAAACAATTATCTAATAGTATAATTTATGATTATCTAAGTGGTAGTGATTTTGAGGATGCGCTAAATATTACGGATATATTTATGGTTTCTCTTGAAAAAAATATTGCGGGATTAGCAGTTCCAAGTAAAACCTACAGTTACTATCAATCAGGTAAACCTGTTATTGCTATAATGGATAAAAATACTGACATATCAAAAGAGATTTGCAAGAATAATGCAGGTTTAGCTGTTGAGAATGGAGAAACAGAACCTTTGATAGAATGGCTATTATCAATTGTCAAAGATGAAACACAATTAGTTAAGATGAATAAAAATGTTCAGAAAATGTTTAATAATTTATACACGAAAGATTTACAATTAGAAAAATATGTCAAATTAGTTAATTCAGTCTTGGAGGAATAGTAATGTTCAAAGATAAAATTTTATTAATCACAGGCGGCACTGGTTCTTTTGGGAACGCAGTGATGAAACGTTTTTTAGATTCAGATATCAAAGAAATACGTATCTTTTCTCGCGACGAGAAAAAACAAGACGATATGCGGAAGAAATACAACAATGACAAATTGAAATTTTACATTGGAGATGTTCGGGACATCAACAGTGTCAAAAATGCGATGTATGGCGTTGATTATGTTTTCCATGCAGCAGCACTTAAACAAGTACCTTCTTGCGAGTTTTTCCCAATGGAAGCTGTGAAAACAAATATCATGGGAACGGATAATGTCGTAACTGCAGCAATCGAAATGGGGATTCAAAAAGTTATTTGCTTGTCCACTGATAAAGCTGCGTATCCAATCAATGCTATGGGGATTTCTAAAGCTATGATGGAAAAAGTATTTGTTGCTAAAGCAAGAACTGTTACTGACGAACGCACGATGATTTGTGGCACACGTTATGGAAATGTAATGGCTTCTAGAGGATCAGTTATTCCATTATTCATTGACCAAATAAAAAGTGGTAAACCATTAACAGTGACAGATCCTGGCATGACAAGATTTTTGATGAGTTTGGAAGAAGCTGTAGAGTTGGTTGTTTTTGCCTTCCAAAACGCAAAAGCAGGGGATATCATGGTACAAAAATCACCAGCTTCTACTGTTGGCGACCTAGCACAAGCAATCAAAGAATTATTCCATGCAGACAATGAGATTCATATTATCGGAACACGGCATGGCGAAAAGCGTTATGAAACACTACTGACAAAAGAAGAATACTTAGTTGCTCAAGATATGGGTGATTTCTATCGTGTCCCTGCAGACACACGTGATTTGAATTATGATAAGTATTTTGTTGAAGGAAGCAAAGAGCTGACACAAGAAGGAGAATACAATTCAGATAATACACAACGATTATCTGTCGAACAAATCAAAGAAAGACTTCTTGAACTGGAATATGTAAGAAAAGAATTGAAAGAGTGGCAAAATCAATGAATATTTTAGTAACTGGGTCAAATGGTTTTATTGGAAAAAATTTAGTTGCTGAATTAAAAAATGAAGGATTCACTGATATTCTTAGTTTTGATAGAGACACGCCTGTACATTTATTAGATGAATATTGTAAAAAAGCAGACTTTGTTTTTCATTTAGCTGGAGTGAACAGACCAAAAGATGATGCAGAATTCATGAAAGGAAATTTTGGATTTACTTCAGAATTGCTAGAAAAACTAAAAGTACATGGCAATACATGTCCAGTGATGCTTTCTTCCTCTATCCAAGCAGAACTTGATAATTCTTATGGCAAAAGCAAAAAAGCCGGAGAAGAGTTATTAAAGAAATATCAAAAAGAAACAGGAGCACCTGTATATATTTATCGTTTCTCAAACTTATACGGTAAGTGGTCCCAACCAAATTATAATACAGTGGTAGCCACATTTTGTTACAAAATCGCAAGGGAGGAAGAAGTGACGGTAAATGATCCATCTGCTGTCATTGAACTTTGTTATATCGATGATGTCGTGAAGGAATTACTTCATTGTCTAAACGGTCAACCTTATATGGAAAAGGGGTATTGTGCTGTTCGCGAAACGGATGAAGTAACGGTCGGCGAATTAAAAGAACTGATTACATCTTTCAAAAATAGTCGAACGAACTTGAGTGTTCCTAACCTTGCGAGAAGAGTAGAAAAAAACCTATACAGTACGTACTTAAGCTTCTTACCAGAAGACGATTTTGCTTATTTTCTAAAAATGAATGTAGATGATCGAGGATCGTTTACTGAATTTTTAAGAACAAAAGACCGAGGTCAAGTATCTGTCAATATTTCCAAACCGGGAATCACGAAAGGAAACCATTGGCATCATACCAAAAATGAAAAATTCTTAGTAGTAAGCGGAGAAGGTGTGATCCGTTTTAGGAAAGTAGATTCAAATGAAATAATCGAGTATTTTGTTTCAGGAGAAAAATTGGAAGTAGTCGATATTCCAGTAGGTTATACGCACAATATCGAAAATCTGGGATCCTCGGATATGGTGACGGTGATGTGGGTAAATGAGCCATTTGATCCAGAACATCCTGATACTTATTATGTGGAGGTTTAAACAATGAAAAAATTAAAAGTGATGACAGTAGTAGGAACGCGACCAGAAATCATTCGTTTGTCTGCTGTTATCAATCGTTTGGATCAATCAGAAGCAATCGAACATATTTTAGTACACACTGGACAAAACTATGACTATGAATTAAATGAAGTATTCTTCGAAGACTTCAAGCTAAAGAAACCCGATTATTTTCTAAATGCAGCAACTGGCACAGCTATTGAAACAGTTGGAAATATTTTGATCAAGATCGATCCAATTTTGGAAGAAGTAAAACCAGATGCATTCTTAGTATTAGGGGATACAAATAGCTGTTTATGTGCAATTGCCGCCAAACGTCGCCATATTCCTATTTTCCATATGGAGGCAGGAAATCGCTGTTTCGATCAACGAGTACCGGAAGAAACAAATCGTAAGATCGTTGATCATACAGCGGATATCAATCTAACCTATAGCGATATCGCGAGAGAATATCTCTTACGTGAAGGATTACCAGCTGATCGTGTAATCAAAACAGGAAGTCCGATGTTTGAAGTTCTCAATTCAAGAAAAAAGGACATCCAACATTCCGATATCCTTAATCGCTTAGAGTTGAAAGAAGGACAATATTTTGTCGTTTCTGCTCACCGCGAAGAAAATATCAGCTCAGAAACAAATTTCTTACACTTGGTAGATAGCTTGAATACAATCGCTGAAACTTACCAATTGCCAATCATCATCAGTACGCATCCGCGGACAATGAAAATGATCGAAGCAAAAGGAATCAAATTCCACGAGCTGATCCAAACAATGAAACCGATGGGATTCAATGATTACAATAAATTGCAAATCAATGCAAAAGCTGTACTAAGCGACAGCGGAACGATCAGCGAAGAATCTTCCATTTTGAACTTCAAAGCATTGAATATCCGTCAAGCACATGAACGACCAGAAGCAATGGAAGAAGCAAGTGTCATGATGGTAGGACTAGAAAAAGAAAGAATTATGCAAGGACTGGAAGTATTGGAAACACAGCAAAAAGATACTTTGCGACACGTCGCAGATTATTCAATGCCAAATGTTTCGGAAAAAGTAGTGCGTATCATCCTTTCATATACAGACTATGTGAATAGAGTGGTGTGGGGTAAATGAAAAAAATAGATATGACTGTAATAATTTTAACTAAAAATGAACAATCAAATCTAGCAGAGTGTTTAGAATCTTTAAAAAACAGATTTCAAAGAGTTATTGTAGTTGATAGCTTTAGTGAGGATTCAACTGAAAATATAGCAAGGCAATATAAGACAGAATTTGTACAACATAAATTTGTTAATTATGGTGCACAGTTTCAATGGGCGATTACTAATTTAGATATATCTACAAAATGGATTTTTAGACTAGATGCGGATGAACGACTGACTACTGAATCACTAAATGAAATTGCTGATTTAAGTGAGAAAAATAAAGATACAGATATTAATGGTATAATTTTCCCTCTAGAAGTAAGTTTTTTGGGAAAAAAATTGAAGCATGGGGGCACCTATCCATTTAAGAAATTGTGTATTTTTAAAACTGGAAAAGCTTTTATGGAAGAACGAGAAATGGATGAACAAATTATTCTTACAGAAGGTATATCAGTTGAAATGAAAAATATTTCGAAACATGAAGATTTCAAAGATTTAACATTCTGGATTAACAAGCATAATTGGTATGCAAGTAGAGCTGCGAAAGACTATCTTTACAATTTAGAACAAAGTGGGGGGGATGATTATAAATCTTTGGATACGCCAGCTAAGGTTCGAAGATTTTTAAAGTATGGACTTTATTATCGATTGCCAAGCCTGTTTAGGACAACTGCTTACTTTATGTATCGATATATATTTAGATTAGGATTTTTAGACGGATATGTTGGCTTTTTGTATGCTTTTTTTCAAGCTTATTGGTATCGAGTTTTAGTAGATGCAAAGATATATGAAATGAGAAATAACTAATACGTAAAATCGAGGTATAAAAATGAGTAAGCTTTATTGGCTAGTCGCTTTGGTCCTAAATAATATAATAAGAAAGAATTCTCTTAGCGCAATTATATTTAAATCAAATCTTTCAAAAAAGACAAAAATATCAAAAAAGACAAAAATTTATTTTTCTAATATTGAAGAATATTCTTATGTAGGAGAGTATTCAAAAATTTTGAATTGTAAGATTGGAAAATTTTGCTCTATAGGATCTAGATGTGAAATCGGTGTGCCTAATCATATTACCAATAAGATATCTACTTCGCCGGTATTTTTCGGTGAAAAGAATATATTTAAAGAGAATTTTTCAAATTATGAAGTATTTAGCTATGAAAAAGAAGTAATTATTGGTAATGATGTTTGGATTGGAACAAATGTTTTAATTAAACCTGGCGTTATAATTGGTGATGGAGCAATTATTGGAATGGGATCAATCGTTACCCATGACGTTCAACCTTATACTATTGTTGCAGGAAACCCTGCAAAAAAGATTAAGTCAAGATTTAATGATTTTGAAGTAACCAGACTACAAAAATCTAAGTGGTTCGATTATCCCATAAACGATATTAAAAAAGTAGCAAAAGAATATTTAGATCCCATAGATTTTATAGATAAATTAGAAGAAATTGGAGAATATGAAAAGTGAGAATATTACATGTTTGTTTAGCTGCATTTTATATTGATAATTATTCATACCAAGAAAACTTACTCCCCAAATATCATAAAGTTAATGGCCACCAAGTAGAAATAATAGCTTCTCTTCAGACATTTGATAAAAATGGGGAAGCGGCGTACTTTGGCAATGAGTCAAGATACAAAAATGAAAATGGTATATGGGTTAATAGAATAAATTATATAAATAATTGGAGTATTATAAAGAAATTACGGATTTATAAAAATTATTTCAGTATTATTGAGCAATTTAAGCCAGATATAATATTTTTACATGGCTGTCAATTTAGCACAATCAAACCAATAATTAAATATAAAATGAAAAATCCTAATGTAAAAATTTTTGTTGACAATCATGCAGATTTTTCAAATAGTGCAACTAATTGGCTATCCTTAGAAATTCTTCATAAAAAGATTTGGAAAAGAAAAGCGCAGTTAATTAATCAGTATACAGAAAAATTTTATGGTGTATTACCATCTAGAGTTGATTTTTTAACTGATATATACAATATTCCTAAAAGAAAAGTAGAGCTTCTTTTAATGGGAGGCGATGATGAGTTAATAGAAGAAGTAAAGAATAAGACAATTAGAATATACCCTCAGACAAGTGTACCTGTTGATACAGATAAATTTGTAATAGTTACTATTGGAAAAATAGATGAGGCTAAATTAGAGGTTTTACAATTAATGGAAGTAATTAAGTCAATAGAAGAGAATATTATTTTAATCGTATATGGAAGTGTTTCTATTAACTTAAAGGAAAGGTTTAACAAAAATGTTGATAATTTCAGTGTAGTCTATGGTGGATGGCTTAATAATCGGGATGCTTACCAAGCAATTTATAATAGTAATCTAGTTATTTTTCCAGGAAGACATTCTGTGTATTGGGAAATAACAGCTGCAATAGGTAAACCTATGATTGTGAAATATTGGAAAGGTACCACGCATATAAAAGATAAAGATAACGTATTTTTTTTAGAAGATACCTCTAATAAAAATATACAAAAAGCGCTTTTAAAAGTATACAATAATCAAGATATGTATATAGATATGCTAAAAAATGCAGCAGAATTTGCTCATCATTTTAAATATAGTGAAATTGCTAAAAAAAGCATAAAATCTTAGATAATTCAAGGAGGAATCCATATTTTAAATCAAAAAATTTTAAAATATTATTTTTATTTATTAATTATTGTTATTGTATTCCAACAATTACCAGTTGTATATGAATCGTACTATTTTTATATAAGAATAATGTTATATTTTATTATTTTAATTGGTATAATGATTGGGTTAATAAATAACGGAAAAAAATTAATGGAAAATATTTTTTTTAGATATACATTTTTGTTATTTATATACTCACTATTACTATTAGCTTTTGTGCCATTCCAACAAGAAAAAGATTATTTAGTTTTAGAAATTTCAATTCCATTAGGTATTATGATTACTTCTTCAAGCTATATTTTAAATACCAAAGAAAAACAAAAATTTTTAAATTTCTATGTGCTTATAGTTACCATTTTATCCTTATCAGTTGTTTTTTATTATAACGGAGGTTTTAGTATTAGTCAGTTATATACTGTACCTTCTAAAAATCAAATAGGTCCCTTGATAGGTGGCGCATTCGTCATTGGATATATTTCCTTTTTAGAAAGGAAAACAAATAATCATTTTTATAGAATTATTAATTTAATTTTATTGATTATTCTTGGCAGCACCCTGATTGCTATACGAAATCGAACAGGAATTTTGGGTATAATATTATTTATCTGTATTAAAACCTTGAAAAAATTTAAAATTAATAACTATTCTTTAAGGAAAGTATTAGTATTCTTTTCTATACTTTTTTTTATTCTTACTTCTGGTTATTTTTTGTGGGGAAAGTTTATTATTGAGTATATTAATACTTCTCTTTTTACGAATTATGATTTATCAGATTTAAACTCGTTATCAGCCGGAAGAATATCTGGATATACTAATGCTTTAAATTTTATAAGAGAAAACTTTCTTTTTGGAAATATTAATGCTATGCATACTTATAATTTGTCGATAAAACCACATAACTTTATTTTATATAAACTAGTTCAATTAGGTGCTATTTTTGCGATGCCATTTATTTTTTATTACTGTTTTCTCATTAGAAAAATATTTATAAAAAAAAGTAGTAATGAATTTTCATCGTGGTTGCTATTATTTAGTATTTTTGTCAGTTTATTTGAGTATGCTTATCCTTTTGGACCAGGAGTTTCGCAGTTTATGCTTTGGTTTTTAATTGCCCAAGAAAGCATATCTAATACTGATATTAAGCTCTAGTTTATATTATGAAAAAGTAGGAGGATATTTATATGAATATCTCAATTTTTGGTCTCGGTTACGTTGGCTTAGCCAACGCGTTATTACTTAGCCAACACGAAAATGTAAAAGCATATGATATTGTTGAGGAAAAGATCGATATGCTACGGAACAGACAATCACCTTTAGAGGATAAAGAAGTTCATGAGTTTCTCGAACGGGATGATTTAAATGTGGAATTTACTAAATATTTCGATGAAGCTGTACTTTTTGGTGATTACTTGATCATTGCTACACCAACGGATTACGATGAAAAGAAAAATTACTTTAATACTTCCACAGTTGAAGATGTTATTGAAAAAGCCCTGATCGTTCGACCAGATGCAACCTTTATTATTAAGTCCACTGTTCCTGTAGGATATACATTAGAATTAAAAGCAAAATTTAAAACAGAAAATATTATTTTTTCCCCAGAATTTTTAAGAGAAGGAAAGGCATTGTATGATAACTTACATCCTTCTCGAATTGTTGTAGGAGAGTGCTCTGATAGAGGGCAAGAAATAGCGGATATGTTTGAACGCAACGCTTTAGATAAAGATGTACCAGTTCTGTTGACACATCCTACTGAAGCGGAAGCAATCAAGTTGTTTTCAAACACTTATCTTGCTTTACGCGTTGCATACTTTAATGAGTTAGATACTTATGCTGAATCTCGAGGATTGAACACAAAACAAATCATTGAAGGTGTAGGGTTAGATCCTCGAATTGGCTCTCACTACAATAATCCCTCATTTGGTTATGGAGGATATTGTTTACCTAAAGATACAAAGCAGCTAAGAGCAAACTATGAAAATGTTCCAAGCAATATCATCAGTGCAATTGTAGATGCAAATACGACAAGAAAAGATTTTATTGCAGAACAAATTTTAGCGAAAAAACCTAAAACTGTAGGAATCTACCGTTTAACGATGAAAGCTAATTCAGATAATTTCCGTTATTCATCAATTCAAGGTGTTATGAAACGGATCAAAGCAAAAGGAATCAAAGTAGTTGTTTATGAACCAACATTAGATGCGGAAGATTTCTTTCATTCTAAAGTGGTTAAAGACTTTGAAGAATTCAAGAATATGTCAGATGTGATTGTGTCAAATCGTATGGAGCCAGCTTTAGCTGAAGTAAAAGAAAAAGTTTATACGAGAGATATTTTTAGACGGGATTAAACTATGAAAAATATAGCTAGAAATTTTTTTTATCAGAGCTTGTTTCAAGTTACTAAAATCATTATTCCTATAATTACTATTCCAATAGTATCGAATGCGTTAGGGCCAAGTGGAATTGGTATTTATAATTATACTTTGTCAATTGCTCAATATTTTGTTTTAATTGCAGGATTAGGTGTTGCTATTTATGGAAATAGAGAAATTACTTTAACACTTAACAGAAATAAAGAAGAATTATCAAAAGTATTTTGGGAAATACTGATATTTAAAGCAATGACAACTATTGTTGTTCTTATGTTTTATTTTGCTTTAACTTTCTTTTTAGAAAATAAAATTTATTTATTGATTCAATCCTTGATGATTATAGCCGTATTTTTTGATGTTTCGTGGTTTTTTATGGGGATTGAAGATTTTAAAAAAACAAGTATCTCTAATTTATTGGTACAAATTGTTACGTTTACTTTAATTGTTTTCTTTATTAAAAATGAAGGAGATGCATTAAAATATACACTAATTCAAGCGTTAGGATTAGTATGTTCACAAATAAGTGTTTGGCTGTTTATTCCTAAGTATATTCACCCTGTAAAAGTAAGTGTAAGAGATAGCTTCTATCATTTAAAGGGTTCGCTTGAATATTTTATACCACAGATAGCCGTTATATTATATACAAACTTAAATAAAACCCTTTTAGGGTTTAGTTTGGGGAGTATTGCAGTGGGCTATTTCACTAACTCATTACAATTGAATACTGTTTTCATAACCATTATTACTACGTTAGACTTAGTGTTATTACCTCATATGACTGGCTTTTTTGCAAAAGAAAATGTGACTAGAATCGTTCGAATGATGGAGAAAACTATACATTTACAATTATATTTTTCAATACCTATTATGTTTGGTATGTTAACTGTTTATGACAAATTAGTGCCGTGGTTTTTTGGAGAAAAATTTATATACATCAATAATGTTATTCCTTATTTTTCAGCTCTAATAGTAATTATTCCGTTAGGTATGTCAATTTCCAGACAATATTTAATGCCGATAGGGCACGTCAAGGAATATAACAAATCAGTAATTGTTGGTGCCATCATCAATATCATAGCCAATTTAATATTGTTACCAACTATTGGTTTTTTTGGGGTAGTTTTTTCGAATATTTTAGCAGAATGCTTTGTAACTTTCGTAAGAACCAGATCTTTTCTAAAAAGTACAGATTTTAAATTCGAATATCGTAAAATTGGAATCTTTTTGCTAGGCGGAATGCTTATGTGTATAGTAACACGTTATTTAACAAGCAATTTATCAAGTAGTATTTTGACTAATGTTATACAGTTTGTTATTGCTTTGCCTATTTATTTAATGACTACTACTCTATTTAAGGCAAATCCGTTCCTTGATTTATTAAGGAAAAAATAGTTTTTACAAGTAAGTTGATAATTGGAACTTTGTTCAATAAGAAAGTGATTTAAATAGCTTATAAGAATTGAAAAATGCGAATTTTCATCAACCCTAATCTGGAACAGGATGCGTAAGCTTCTGTTCCAGATTTTTTATTATTCCATTTGTTGATTTATTTTGTAGTATTTCTAGTCATGCTAAAGTATATATAACTTTTATCTAAAATGGGAAATGAGACTAATAAATTATAGTATCGAAATACGTAAAGCATTTTTTACAGTTTTTCTAGCAATCGTTATCAACCGCAAATCAAATACCCTCAATTCTCCCCCATACGCAATACATAGGCATCAAGCAGAATTCTCGCGATGATCTGGAGAGGCAAGCGTGAACGTACTTCATAATCAGGGAAATACGAACCTTCTGATTTGAAACCTATGAGATTTATCTCGCAATAATCTTTGAGTGTAGAAGAATGATTGTCTGTAACTAAAATCGAACCAATCTCTGCATCATAGCAATTCTTTGCGGCGGTGACGAGTTCTTTTGTCTCGCCGTTCAAAGAAACAAAAATAACGCTGTCTTTCTTAGTTAGTTTCCGACTGATGCTTTTGATAAGCTCTGGATCAGTATGCATTTGACAATTTTTTCCTGTTAATTGAAGTTTTACCAGCATTTCTTGACCAATCATTTCTGAAAATCCTCGTGCAAAGAAAAAAAACCGGTTAGCAAATTTGATTCTTTGTATTGCATCTTCAATGTTCCCGATTTCCAACATATTGATTGTACGTACCACTTCTTGTTCATTTTTTAGAATGGCTCGACGGATACCTTTGTCTACTTTATCTAAGAAAGAAAATTGATGTTCTTGTTTTCTCCTTCTTTTAGATGGTGCTTAAATGAAGTAAATCCTTCATAGCCTTTCTTCTTCATTGTCCGCACAATGGTGGCTGTTGAGACATTTGCTTGTTCACTTAGTTTTACGATGGAGTAGTTAGGGATCTCTAGGATGTGGTGTTCGATAAAGTTCCAGAGGTACTGTTCTGTTTCACTTAATTTGTGATCCATATTCTTTCCTTCTTTCACCAAAAGTTAGTTAAAAAATAGCACGAGGTGTTTATAAATGTAAGGGTTTTCTTTGTGTTGAAACGATTAAGAAAACATTTTCTCTTTCGCGTATTTCATAATAGAGTCAAGGAGGTCATTGGTTATGTCTATCTACACATGCACGATGAATTTGGCAATTGATCTATTTATTGAAACAGAGGAGATGCGTCCTTTTATGGTAAACCGCACAAAAGAGGATGACATTCAGGCAAACGGAAAAGGGGTGAATGTGTCACTAGTATTAAAGATGCTAGATTTCCCAAGTACGGCATTAGGTTTTTCTGCTGGTTTCACAGGAAAATATATAGAAGACTATTTACAGAAGAAACAAATCCAAACAGAGTTTATTGAAGTGCCTGGTATGACGCGTATCAATGTATTTACACAAGTCAATTAAACGAGAGAAGAATACAAATTAGTGAATCAAGGACCTGAAATACCGCAGGCAGCTGTCCATAATTTTTTAAATCAAATAAGAGCATTACAAGCAGAGGATTATCTTTGTGTTTCTGGGAGTTTACCAAGAGGAATGTCTCCAAAGGTTTTAGTAGAAATCAGTCGGATTTGTCAGGAAAAGGGGATTCATTTGATTATTGATAGTAGTGATCAAGAGGTCATGGATTGTTTGCCCTATCGACCATTTTTGCTGAAACCGAACGAGGAAGAACTTTCTTCTTGGTTCGGACGAAAAATGGTTACAGATGAAGATTACTTTGTTTATGGACAACGACTAGTAGAGTCAGGTGCAGAAAATGTTTTGTTATCCCTCGGGGAGAAAGGAGCGATTCTTTTTACGAAAGACAGGGGGATTCGGGGAAACTCGCCAAAAGGAAAAGTCGTCAATACAGCATGTGCAGGTAATGCCATGTTAGGCACTTTTTTAGCAGGATACATGAATCGACGACCGCTTGATGAAACGTTACGTAAAAGCATAGCAGCAGGCAGCTCTACTGCTTTTCGTAAAGGACTGACTGATTTTTTGGATGTGGAGGGATTAAGTAAACAAATCAAAATCAAGGAAGAGAGGTTCAAAAGATGGGAAAATATCAACTAATTGCAGCAACCGGTTGTCCGACAGGAATTGCGCACACCTACATGGTGCAAGAGGCATTAGAGCAAGCAGCTAGGAAAAAAGGCATCACGATCAAAGTGGAGACCCATGGACAAATTGGGATCGAGAATGAATTAACGGCTGAAGAAATCAAACAGGCAGATGCTGTCATTATTACCGCAGACAAAGATGTCCATTCAGAAAGATTTGCGGGAAAACGAGTCATTGATGTTTCTGTCAGTACAGGAATCAAAGATGCACAACGGCTGATTGACGAGGCATTGGCAGGAAAAGGGGCCATCTTAGCAGATAATGAAGCTGTTGATACTTTAGAATCAGAAACGATAAGTGGTGCTAATTTTGGTCGCAGCATCTATAAAAATTTGATGAATGGCGTCTCTCATATGTTGCCTTTCGTGGTAGCTGGCGGAGTATTGATTGCTATTTCATTTGCCGTTTGGGGAATCTATTCTTTTGATCCAGACCATGCACAATACAATGCTACAGCGGCGATGTTAAAAACGGTTGGCGATGCAGCAATGGGGATGATGGTTCCAGTTTTAGCAGCTTATATTGCAGAAGGAATCACGAAACGTCCAGGGTTAGTCGTTGGATTTGTTGGTGGAATCGTGGCCATGAATGGCGGTACTGGATTTTTAGGAGGTATTTTAGCTGGGTTCTTAGCATGTTATTTTATCTTATTTTTGCAAAAGCTACTGACAATTTTACCTAAACAACTAGATGGCTTGAAGGCAATCTTCTTATATCCAGTTATTGGTGTAGCGTTTATTGGCATCGTGATGTCTTTGTTGGCGGGTCCAATGAAGGCTATAAATGAAGGAATGATGAGCTTTTTAGCTGGATTTGAACATTCGAATCCACTTGTTCTTGGCGTGATTGTTGGTTGCATGTGTGCGATTGATATGGGAGGACCGATTAATAAGGCGGCATATGTAACAGGTACAGCTCTTTTGGCACAAGGAAACACGATTTTTATGGCTGGCGTGTCAGCAGCTTGCATTGCACCACCGTTGATTACTGGTTTTGCAACTTTATTGTTTGGTAAATATTTTGATACTAATGATCGTAATGCAGGTTTGGTTAATTTTATTTTAGGGTCAACTCATATTACGGAGGGAGCTATTCCGTTTGCTGCGAAAGACCCGATCCGAGTATTACCAACGATGATGTTAGGCTCATCAATTGCTGCTGTCTTGACCTATCTGTTTGGTGTCCAAGTACCAGCCCCACATGGCGGTTTTTTAGTGTTACCTGTAGTGACGGGAAAAATCCAATGGATTACAGCGATTCTTATTGGTTCGATCGTTGGTGGAGTGATACTAGGTTTGATCCAAAAGAAAAGAGTAACTGATGAAGACAAGAAGATGGATAATAAAGCAGCAAATCGTACAGTTATCGAAGAAGGAAGAGCAGGAGGCTTATCATGACAATCATTCATGAAGAGAACATTTTTTTACAACAGCCATTAGATAGTCAAGAAGAAGCATTTAAGTTTTTAGCAAAGCAAACATTCTGTTTAGGAATCGCTCATGACGAAAAAGAAGTATATCAAAAACTTCTAGAAAGAGAAAAAGAAGGTACTACAGGAATAATGTCAGGTTTTGCTATCCCTCATGCGAAGTCTCAAACAATCAACGAACCTAGTTTGATTATCGTCACACTGAACAAAGGGATTGAGTGGAACAGTTTAGATAGACAGTCAGTTGATTTTATTTTTGCGTTATTTATCCCAGATTCAGAAGCAGGAACGACTCATTTGAAATTATTGTCTCTCGTTGCACGATCATTGATGCGAAAAGAGGTTACAGAACAGTTGAGAGCAGCAAAATCAAAAACAGAAATAGCCACAATATTAACTAAAGAAATAGGTGAAGATATATGAAGAAAATGAGTATAGAAAAACAGGAATGTTTGAAGCGATTGACGGATGAAGCTGGAATTATTAGCGCGTTAGCAATCGACCAGCGTGGTGCTTTGAAAAAAATGATCAACCAATATAAAGAAGCTACATCAGAAGATATCATCCAATTTAAACAGATGGTTTCTCAGTACCTGACTCCCTATGCCTCAGCTATTTAATACGACCTTCCTGCAGCAGCGCTTCGAGAGAAAGAATGTGGCTTGCTGCTAGCTTATGATAAAAACGGATATGATGCGTAAATACATGGAAGATTACCTGATTTATTGAATATTAGGTCGATGAAAAGCTTAAAAGAAGCTGGTGCGAATGATTGTAAATTTTTATTGTACCATGACGTTTATTAACCATTAGAAATTAATGTGAAAAAACAAATAGTAATAGAACGGATTGGTTCAGAATGCGAAGCTGAAGGCATAGGTATACCTTTCTTTTTAGAGATTCTTTCTTATAATGCAACTATTGGTGATCCATTTTCTCTTGACTATTCAAAAGTAAAACCACATAAAATTATTGAAACTATGCGAGAATTTTCAAAAGAACGTTATCGAGTGGACTTATTGAAAGTAGAAGTACCAGTGAACATGAAATTTTTGGGGAAGATATGGAAAAGAGATATGTTATAGTCAAGCGGAGATCTCCGCATATTACTATGAACAATCGAAAGTGACTGAAATACCATTTATTTTTTTAGTGCGGAAGTAAGTGCTACGCTATTTCAAGATACATTACGATTTGCAAAACAATCAGGTTCAACATTCAATGGTATCTTATGTGTGCAAGTAACATGTACTAAAGGAGTAACACCATTTGTTACCGAAGGTGAAAAAGAAGAAATTATTTGGATGTTAGAAGAAGGAAAACGAAATATTAAAGAATTAAGTACACTATTAGAAGAAACAGCAATACCCGCCTAAGTTGATAGATAAGAAAAAGTTGTTTCTTCATAAAAAGATGCTGCTACAATTAGATAGCGATCAATCGATGATTCAAATTAAACATTCACTCAAATAAAAATATCGTCCAGATTTCTTTTTCAAGAGTCTTGGTCGATATTTTTATTTGCTAAAACTATTAATGTGGTTTTATTACACTCTTATTTTTACTACCTACTTCCGCTTCTGCTGCTTTCCTGCGTTGCGGCCTTTGTTGTTTGTACTTTTTTTTGGTTGTTTGATTTGTTTTGTTGCTTGTTTGTTGTCAGCTGGCTTAGCTGATTCTGTCACGTCTTTACGAGGTGTTACGACTTGCTTCGGTGGATTTTGTTTTAACTCTTCTGCCACTTGAGCTTTTAATTTAGGCTTCATGATGACATTTGTAATGAAGGTTTGCAAACAACTAAAGATACCACCAACTACCCAATAAAGTGTGACTCCAGCTGGCGCACTGATCGACATGAAGACGATCATCGCAGGCGAAACGATAAGCATCGTACGCATTGTTTTCTTTTGTTCTTCAGGGATACCGATTGTTGAAATATATCCTTGAAGTAAATAAGCAGCACCAGCAATCGCAACTAATACAAAACTAGGGTGTCCTAAGTCGATCCCATAGAAAGAGGATTCACGAATTCCTTCTGTATAACGAGCTGTGAAATAAAGGGCTGAAAAGATCGGCATTTGGATCAAGAGAGGCAAGCAGCCGATCCCGCCAGTCATACTTAACCCGTTTTCACGATAAACTTGTTGCATTTCAGCTTGTGCAGCCATTTGTTCTTCACGAGTAGTCGCCGTTTTTAGTTTTTGTTGAGCGGCTTCGACTTGCGGCTTCAATGCTTGCATTTTTTCAGATTGGATCATTGTCTTTTTCGATTGACTAATACCTAATGGCAAAATGATGATACGAACGATGACTGTCATTAAAATAACAGCCCAACCATAGGACCAGTTGAAGTTCTCCACTAAATATGTAATCGCTTGTCCCATTGGATGGACTAATACTCGGTACACGATACCTGATGTGTCAGGGTTACCATTTGAATCCAGACGAACACAACCAGATAAGAAAAGCATGACTGTGACAAGGCCAGAACCCAATACCCAATTTTTCCATTTATTCATAAAATACTTCCTCTTTTATAATTTTTACACAAAATTAACTATACTAAAAAAGCACACACAATTCAATCTACTTTATAGAAAATTCATAGATTCCTACCTATATGGTCTTAAAAAAATAAAAAAGTTATTTGTCAAACCACAAAAAGGAAAGGGAGAAAAGCCATCGGTTAAACAGAAGCAAAAACGATCAAACGAGTGAGGGACGATTAGAAGAGAGAAGGCACGTTGTTTCTTTAAAAAAGTCCTTTATCGTCAAACTTTCTTAAAGTCATGTGAGCCTTCTCATAGTGTAAATAGAACTACCTTTTGCGTGTTTCGTCCATTCAGAATCAGTAAATTAGCCGATCACATCAAATTTTTTTCGTTCTTTCATCATCGGATTATCTTGCAAGTCAACGTATTGTACGCGACCACTAGGACTTGGAGAATCCTTTACTTCTTCAATGAATCTTTTGATCGTTTCCTCATCGCCACATGCTTCGATTGTCACCGAACCATCTTCTTCGTTTTTAACTGTGCCTGTGATCCCTAATTGATCGGCAACGATTTTTGTCATATAACGAAAGCCAACACCTTGGACACGTCCTTGAACGTTCATCTTGATTTTTTTCATCATATCCACCTTTCTTTCCTTGCTTTTTAAATTAATGATACCGATTTTTTGATGTTGTAACAAGTTCAAGGTTCGAATTCATGCTATAATTAAGTGAGGTGAAAAATGTGAAAGAAATCCAATCAGCAAAAAATCCAAGAATCAAAGAATTGAAAAAACTACATAAGAAAAAATATCGGGAAGAAACAGGCGAGTATCTACTCGAAGGATTCCATTTGGTTGAAGAGGCAGTTGCTTCTCATGCCAAAGTAAAAGAAATCTTAATCACAGAAAAAGGGTTAGAAGAGTGGGAGGAGTGGCTTAAAAACCATTTAGACATCCCTTGTACCTTGGTAACGAATGAAGTCATGGCTGTGGTATCAGATTTGCCAACACCCCAAGGTATCTTAGCCGTTATGCTCTACGAAAAAGTAAACATGCCCGAATTAACTGGAGGATGGTTATTGTTAGATAATGTCCAAGATCCTGGGAATGTTGGAACAATGATTCGTACGGCAGATGCTTTTGGACTATCTGGTGTCGTTTTAGGAAAAGGATCAGCTGATATTTATAGTACAAAAGTGTTAAGAAGTATGCAGGGGAGCAATTACCATCTACCAATACTTCAAACAGACCTTGAGCAAATGATCCCGCTTTTAAAGGAACACAATTTTAATATCTATGGAACGGAATTGAACGAGGATGCTCGTTCATTAGAACAGGTAACTGTTCCTGAGAAGTATGCAATTGTCATGGGGAATGAAGGGCAAGGCGTGCGGCCCGAAATTCTTTCCTTGACGGATAAAAATATCTATATCCCGATTCGCGGAAATGCTGAATCATTAAATGTAGGAGTGGCAGCAGGCATCGTACTTTACCATTTCTCTTTATGATTAAGGAACTATTAAGCTTTCTACATTTTGATGGAACCTCACTAGAATATTCCGAACACTAATGATATACTAGGATCAATTTCAAAGGAAAATGAAATTCAAAAAAGGTGGCAGATCAATAATTATGACAGAAAAATGGCGTGAAGACGAAGAATATATGTCTTATGTAGAAGATCTATTAGCAACAGATGCAGTGAAGAAATTAGCCAATTATACACAACATGTCCACTCCACTCGATTAGAGCATTCTCTTAGTGTTTCTTATTATAGTTATAAATTAGCCAAAAAATGGGGCGGTAATGCAAAAGCAACCGCACGTGCAGGTCTTTTGCATGATCTTTTCTACTATGATTGGCGTACAACAAAATTTGATGAAGGAACGCATGCTTATATCCATCCAAGGATCGCAGTGAAAAATGCAGAAAAAATTACTGACCTATCCGATTTAGAGCGTGATATCATCTTAAAACATATGTGGGGCGCTACGATCGCACCGCCTAAGTATAAAGAAAGCTATATTGTGACGTTTGTCGACAAATATTGTGCTGTGAAAGAAGCAGCACAGCCGATGACTGCTTCGATGAAACAAAAATGGCAAAGATATTTCGGCAAAGAACAATCGATTTAATACGATGTGATTAAGAATTCTTCCTGAGAAATTTCATAAAATTTCTCAGGTTTTTTTTTATTGACGAACCATGATTTTTACTGTTTACTTTGTATCAAGAACAAGTTGTTGAAACAAACTTAAAGGGGGTGATGATAAGATGCCATATGGATCTTATTTAAAAGAGTGGAAAAGCTTTAACTAACGTACTTTGTTGAAGTTCTTTTCTTCAAAGTACATTCACTTGAAAGAAGAAAGGACTCAAAGTCATGGAAAAAACAATTAAACCTTATCAATATTATTTTATTAAAAGAGAAGTCGAACAATTAATATCAGTCTATCATTCAGTAAACGATTCTAAAACGATCGAAACGGTCCAAGCATTAGCTGTGGAGAGAATAGAGGAACTAGTAGAACCCTCACAAAGGATGAACCTTTTCTTAGAAAACATCTTAGATACTTCTTTGACCAAAGAAACTGCTGAATGCTTATTAGAAGAATTAAAAGAATCAGTTCAACCTTTTGAGCAACCTTCGAAAGCTCAAATCGAAAAATTATTCCGAAAAGTGAAAAAGCTAAAACAACCTGATTGGAATCATTTGGATTTAAGAGAACACACCTATATTGGATGGAATGATCCTGGTACCCAGAAAAAATTTCTTGTTTATTATGATGAATCAGGGAAGTTAAACGGTATTCGCGGGACTTTATCCCCGACCATCACGAAAGGGATTTGTACGATTTGTAAAAAAACTTCGAGTGTGTCACTCTTTTTAGCAACAACAAAATCGAATTCAGATGGCACCTATACGAAAAAAGGAAACTATATTTGCCATGATAGTGAGCATTGTAACCACAATTTAGTCCAATTGACTCCTTTTTATGAATTTACTGAGATTGTAAAAAAAGAAGGATAATTTCATTGTATTTTTCATAAATATATGCTATTTTAATTGATGAAGTGAATAGGTGATGGTGTTCGCCTTTAAACGTTAATCTTAAGATAACTAATGACGCCTACTAAGAATCGGGATACCCCTTTTTTTAGTAGGCGTTTTTTTTGAGGAGGAAAAGAGATGGAAAATCGATTACCTGATCCAATTAGGGTCGTCGTATACATGGTCAAGTGGCTATTAATCACATTGTTATTGGGAATCTTTATGGGGAGTTTATCAGCCTTTTTTCTCAATAGCTTAACATGGGTTACTAATATACGCCTTGCTTCACCCTGGTTGTTGTTTCTTTTACCAGTAAGTGGTGGAATTTTTGCTTTTTTATATAGTAAGTACGGAGGAAATTCTGGTAGAGGAAATAACTTAGTGATTGATCAAGGAAATGGTGGGGAAGAAAAAATTCCTTTACGCCTGATTCCTTTAACGTTATTTGGAACGATTACCACCCATTTATTTGGTGGTTCTGTCGGACGAGAAGGAACAGCTGTGCAAATGGGAGGCGCTTTAGCAGAAAATTTAGCCCGTCTCTTTCGGTTAAATAAAGTAGAACGGGAGTTATTGGTGATCAGCGGGATCAGTGCTGGTTTTAGTTCCGTTTTTGGTACGCCTCTGGCTGGAACACTATTTGGGTTAGAAGTTTTAGCAATTGGAAAAGTTAGAACAGAAGCCTTATTTCCAAGTTTTTTTGCAGCACTGTTTGCTAACTTTGTGACTGAAAGCTTTGGGGTGAAACATATCCATTACCCTATGGGGACGATTCCAAATTGGGATGTATCTCTTTTCTTTAAATTATTCGTTGCAGGCATTGCTTTTGGTCTTATTGGTTGGGTATTTAGTCGTTCGATTGTTTTTTTGAAAACTTGGTATGCCAAAAGAATGGCTAGTCCAGTTCTACGTAATTTTATTGGCGGAGCTGTGGTCGTCATCGCAGCGCTCTTATTGCAAACCCAAAGATATTTGGGGCTCAGTTTGCCTTTGTTAACTGATGCCTTTAATGGTACCGCCCATTTCTATGATTTTCTTGGAAAGCTTGGATTTACTGTCTTGTCTTTAGGTGCTGGTTATCAAGGTGGAGAGGTAACTCCTTTATTTGAAATCGGAGCGACATTAGGTGCTGCTCTAGCACCAATCTTACATGTGTCCATTCCTTTTTTAGCAGCCTTGGGATTCATTGGCGTCTTTTCAGGAGCAACAAATACACCCATTGCTTGTTTTGTTATGGGAATCGAATTGTTCGGTGGACAAGCAGCCAGTTATTTCTTTATGATCTGTCTGGTGAGCTTCATGTGTTCTGGTAATAGTGGAATTTATTCAGCACAAAAAGTAGTAGTGAAAAAGGGAATTCTTTTCCTGCCAATGATGGGAAGTCAGAAACAGTCTGAGCGATCTAAGGGGAGAACGAAAGCACGAAAATAGTTGTTGCAAAAGGAAAGATTACAAAAAGTAAAAGGCATTTGGGGGGCACCCAAATGCCTTATTTAAATAAAGATGCTCAAAGCTGCGAATAATACGGTAAATAGCACGATTAAGCCACCAACGATCAAGTGTCTTTTTTTGTGCAGAACCAAGATGGCGATATATTCTCGCAAAAATGCATTCGGCAAGTAGTAAAAGGCAGTTTTCGCTCCGATTCCATCCGCTTTTAAACCAGCTTGCTTTGCATAAAGACCTGCACGGAAGATGTGGTAATTATTAGAAGTGAAAATCGCTCGATATGGCCCACCAGTTTGTTGATCCATGAGTTCTTTAGAAAAACGCATATTTTCTAAAGTTGTCTTTGAATTGGCTTCCACCAAGATATCTCTCTCAGGAATGCCTTTAGCTAAAGCATATTGCTTCATCGCAATTGCTTCCGGCACTTTTTCATCTGATCCTTGACCACCAGACATCAATAGAATAGGCGGGTTCAAGGTTGCTTTACTTTGTGCCCAATAAAAGGCGATCGCTTTGTCGATTCTTTTTGCTAAAAGAGGGGATACCGTTTCGCCATTGAGTAGACCAGCCCCTAAAACGATAATGTAATTTTGGTTGTATCGTGGACGGTTGAACTGATACAAAAAAGAAACGGTTATAAAGTTATAGAAAACCACAAAAAGATAAAACAGAATCAATGGGACAGCCGTGAATAATACATTGAACCATTGTGGGAAATATTGGATAAAGAAGATTTGAAATATAGTATATAACGTCAAAAAGATTGCTAATAATAAAGTTAAGAGATTGGCTAATGAGCGAGATTCTCTTTTTAAAACTAATAACCCGTTCCAAAATAAAAAGACGATCAAAATGTAAACGCCAAATAACAAGATCAACAAAACGGGGATAGCAATTATTGCAAATAAACCACCAATAAAAATATTTTGTGTTTCAAGCAGCAAGGTGACTAAGTAGCCGCCAAAACTAATTAAAAAGAAATTGAACAATACCCCGTTCAATAGTTTGCGTTTTTCAGTAAAATAGGAGAATGCAAAAATACTGAAAAAAACAAGTGGGATCAAAAAGTAAAAGGTGGAATAAAAAATTTCCAAAACAATGAAGTAAGTGACCATCATCATAAATGTCCAAGATCCACAATAAAAGAACAGAGCAGGATCACTTTGACGACGGCGCCAATAAAGAATACCGGTAAACCCTAAAACATAGAGAACCAAGAAAGTCAGGTCTCTTGTCAAATTCATAGAATTAACTCCTTTCGTTTAATGAACACGAAATAAAACGTGTTTTGTTTAGGTTGATACCAATTTACGCAAAAACGATTGAAAAACGATTGATTGAAAGATAAAATCAATAAAATTGACACAACCTTTACTATTATAGCTAAAATTAGAGAAAAAAGCTGTTCTGAAAAATTAAAAACTAAAAAAAGGAAAACTTGAGGCATGTAGCAGGGATTGTTAGATAAAAGTACACCTCCTAAGTTAGACAATGACATTCTGACTTAAGAGGTGTACTTAAAATTCTACGTTCTACTTGTTGGTATTTTAGCTGGATTAGAACAAATTACTAAAAAAATCAGTAACATGTCGCCAACCAATCACAAAGATATTTGCTTTTTCAACTGATTTAGCAGTAATAATATCTGTGGTTGGTTCTTTATTGTCTTCCAAATAGCCCAGTGAATCATCGGCTAAGGTAATCGTTGCTGTCCCTACCTTCATACCTTTATTGACGGGGGCTGCTACTTGATCATTCGTTACGACTTTTTTATCAAGGGTAGGAGTAATTTTTAATTTACCAGTATCCATACCATTTCTTACCCAAACTTTTACAGGATTTTTTAAGGCAACTGCTACTGAAGTTTCTTTGCCATCTTTCACTGCTAAGTTTTTTAAATCTGGAATACTTGCATTGGACTTTCCAAGTTCTTTAATTGACCAATTATCATAGCAGTAATCCATTAAACGTCCGGTTTCGTTGAAGCGGGCACTTGGATTTGTAGCATGGTCATCGGCATTTAAAACAACCGTAATGACTCGTCTACCATCTTTATTGATCGTTCCAACAAAACAAGCACCAGCAAATTCAGTTGTACCAGTTTTTAAGCCATCTACGCCTTCTTTGTAGTTAACAAACCCAGAAAGCATCCAATTCCAATTCACCATTTCGACAGGAGACTGAGTCCCTTCGCCGAACGTTTCATTAGTAGTATTTGTCACTTTTAATACCTCAGGGAAATCTAAGATCAAGTGTCTGGCAACGATCGCAACATCTTTGGCTGACATTTGGTTTTCTTCTGTTTCCGAGGTACCTTCAGGACGATTCTCACCGAGATAGGAATTATTTAATCCAGAGGCGTTCACAATCGTTGCGTCGTTAATACCCCAATCTTTTAATTGTTTTTTCATCAATTCAAGAAACTTTGTTTCACTGCCAGCTATTTTTTCTGCTAAAGCTACCATTGAGGCGTTAGCAGATTGAATAAAGGCTGAATCAAAAAGTTCTTTGACCGTATAGCTGTTCTCTTTGTGTAAAGGTACATTTGACAAGTCAGGAACAACGCTCAATTTTTCAGCATAATCTGAAATTGGCACTTTTTCATCCCAAGTCAGTTTTCCTTCTTTTACTTGATCAAGAACGATATAAAGACCAATTATTTTGGTGATTGAAGCAATTCCCATTGGTTTTTCTCCATCTTGATCATAAAGGATCTTACCATTCTCTGCATCAACAGCAAAAGCGGCTTTTGCATTGACTTTGAATGATTCGTCAGCGTGAACTGCTGTGATTGGTAAAATCGCAGTGAGGCACAAGATCAAACTTGTTAATAACATGAACAATCGTAATTTTTTTTGAGGCATTTATTTTCTCCTTGTTTTCTAATAGTTTTCCTATAAATTAAAATTTTATCAAAGAGATAGAGTAGTTTCAATATTTCTGATAAAAACATAATAAAAGATATTTATAGAAAAAGGAGAAAAGTGGTTACTTCTCTTGATCTTTGCTACGAATTTTTACCGGTTGCACTTCTGGCTCATTCAATCGAGAAGCAACAAAAATAGTAACAGCAGTTAGGGTTAATAAACTGAAGATCATGAATATGTGCATGTGATCACCTCATTCATTTATTTTCTCTTAGTGTAGCAAAAAGAATTGAATTTCTTTTTAAGAAATGAAAGGAATGATTGAGTAAAGTATGAAATAATTATGAAATTAATTAAATAAAACAAAAATAGAAATAAGTCGTTTTATTAAAATTCGTTTTATTATCTCGAAAAAATTTGTTGTGGTAGACTTTACTTATAGTAAAGGAATGACTTTTTTTAGGAGGGATACGATTATGACAAAAATGGCGAAAGAATTATTGTCACAGCTGACTTCAGAAGGTGCTACAGGCCCATTCGTCACGATTATGTTGAACACCCATGTCGCACATCAAGATGTAGAAAAAGATCAAATCAAGTTCAAAAATTTTGCGAAAGAAGCAAAAAAACGGTTTGAAAAAAAATATGCTGAACATGACTGGTCCTTGTTCCAAGAAAAAATCACTAGTTTGTTAGAAGATGCTTCATTTTGGCGAAGCGCTACAACAAGCGTGGCTGTCATCTTATCTCCAGAACATACGTATATCCATCGCTTAGGTATTCCTGTAGATGACCAATATTATGTGAGTGATCTGCCATATCTTCTAGCGATTATCAAAAATAGTCACTTTAACTACACTTATTATCTACTAGGATTGAATCGTGATTCAATGAAGTTGTACGAAGTAAACAATAAGCAGGTAACTGAAGTAAAATTACCGGAAGATGCACCGAAAGATGTAGTAACTGCTTTAGGTTCGGAGTTAACAGGTGGCGGATTAAACTATACTTCAAATGGTAGTGAGGGAGCTACGTTTCATGGTGTCAATCCAAAAGATGAGGAAGTAGAGATCGACTGGGTCAATTATTATCAAGCAGTTGATGATTATCTTAAGGATACCTTTGACAATCCTGAAAAACGCCCAATTTATCTCTTTGCGTTACCGGAAAACCAAACGATGTTCAAAAAAATTGCTAAAAATCCGTACTATTGTTCTGATGTGGCGATCTCTGCCTCACCTGCACAATTATCGTTAAAAGAAATCGAAGCAGGAGCTAAAAAACTTTCTGAGGAATTAGCTGCGAAAGAAGCAGAAGGGTATAATCGTTTGTTAGATAAAAAATTTATCGATCAACTAGTGGATATCGTTCCAGCTGCTAAAGAAGGGAAAATTTCTCACTTGTTTATTGCTACGTCTAACTTAGTGGATGGATTTGGAGAAGATCCAGAAACAGAGTATGATCGCCGTCAAGTTTTAAATGAATTGGCAGATAATGTCATCATGAACGGAGGACAAGTAGTCATTCTTGAACAAAAAGAGGCACCAGATGAGAAAAGTTTAGTAGCAATCCTTCGTTACTGATAGAGTGCCATGAGATTTTGCATTTTGAATAAAGAAATGAAAGAGCACGACTGGGGAAATTTTTTCCTCAGTCTTGTTTATGGTTAAAAAATAAAAAGTAGAAGAAATCAATTCAACTGGTGTTATTTTACTATCAACTATCGTTCTTATGGGGAATCTTATCAAAAAAAATCGTTAGAGAAAGTCTGAATTATAAGGAAACGATTCCATATTTGTTAGGACGGAATACAGAGATATCCCTCTTTTTCTCGTTTTTGTCAGAAAACACCAGATGAAAAGGAAAAAAAGAAGGGAAAATAGTGGCTATTTTGTAACCGATATGATATATTAAGAGTGTAGTTTTTGTTCGGTAATCTGTGGCATGTTTCAAATAAACATCTTCCAGATATACACCATTCAAGTAATTGCAAAATATGTGTTGAAACACAAGGAGGATTTTTATTATGGAAACAGGTACAGTAAAATGGTTTAACTCAGAAAAAGGTTTTGGATTCATTACAGCAGAAAACGGTAACGATGTATTCGTTCATTTCTCAGCTATCCAAGGCGACGGATTCAAAACTCTTGAAGAAGGTCAAACAGTAAACTTTGACGTTGAAGAAGGTCAACGTGGCCCTCAAGCAACTAACGTTGTTAAAGCTTAATTAATTGATTTGAATAAAAGCTCGATAACTACATTGTAGTTGTCGAGCTTTTTTGTTTTGGATCAATCACGAAGTTAAATACGTTCTTCAGATAAGTAGAATTGATTCTGCATCAATAGGTAGTTGAGTAATCAGCCGGTAGTTAAGGTGATCAGATGATTTAGAAAGTGAACCAATAATATAAAGGTTTTTTTCATAAATAGAAAGAGAGATTAAGAAATTTTCTGGTGATTGTAGTATAATCGCAAGAGAACATTTAAAGGCAAGAGAAGAGGAAGTAAATTTGAAATCAAAAACTTATGCAGTTGTCGATATTGAAACGACTGGGACAAATCCAAAAGAAGATCGCATTATCCAATTTGGATGTGTCATGATTGAAGGTGGTCGAATCACTTCTCGTTTTTCGATTGATATTAATCCCGGACGCAAGATTTCCAAACAAATCCAACATCTGACAGGAATTACCAATCGTCGTGTCCAACAAGCACCTTATTTTGAAGATGTGGCCGCAACCATCTATAATCTGTTGGCGGATACGATTTTTGTTGCTCATAATATTTATTTTGATTATAACTTTCTTAATCAGGAGCTATTAAGGTGCCAAACACCGGGATTAAAGATTCCTGGCATCGATACTGTTGAATTAGCTCAAATCTTCTTGCCAAGTGAGCCAAGCTTTCGATTGGCTGATCTGTCAGAGAGTCTAGGCTTTATTCATGAAAATCCACACCAAGCTGATAGTGATGCCGAAGTGACTGCCCAACTTCTTCTATTGATTGAAGAACGGATGCGCCGTTTACCATTAGTCACATTAGAAGCCATTTATGCATTAAGTGGGCAAACAGGAATGGATACAAGTCGATTTATTCAAAGTGTGATGGAAGAGATGAGAGAACAACCTCAGCCGTTAAACGAAGAATTAGAGATAATTGATGGGTTAGCTTTGCAAAAAAAAGAAGTAGATCTTTATACCAGCATTCATTACAACGAGCAAGTTTATCCTAGAAAGAAACAAGCTAAAGAAAAGATATTTGGGAAAACATTGATGTATCGCAAGGAACAAAATCGCTTGATGAATGCAGTATACGACCATTTTACCAAAGATGAGTCCAAAGATTTGATGATTGAAGCCGCTACTGGAATGGGAAAAACGATCGGGTATCTACTCCCACTCAGCTATTTAGCCACTCCTGAAAAGCCGGCGATCATCAGTACTGTCTCACTGGTACTCCAGCAACAGATCTTGGAGAAAGATATCCCATTGTTAAATCAATTGTTGGATCAACCGATTCAAGCAACAGTGATTAAAAGTTATCGCCATTATATCGATTTGCAAAGGTTCAAAGCGACCCTTGAAGCGCCAAAAGAACAAAAACAATATTTACTTTACCAAATGGCAATCCTTGTTTGGTTGACTCAAACGAAAACCGGTGATTTAGACGAATTGCATTTGACCAACTTGAATCATCTTCTCTTTAGTGAGATTGCCCATCGGGGGACTTCATTTTTAGCTAAAAATCAACCGTTTTATGCACAAGATTTTGTTCGTTTTTTAGAGAGAAAGATCCAGCAAAGCAATTTTTTGATTGTGAATCATGCCTTTTTAGTCCAAGAAACCCAAAGAAAGCGACCATTGTTACCAGAGAGTCCATATTTATTGATCGATGAGGCGCATCATTTGCCTGATATTGCAGAGAAAGTCAATGATCGCCGCTTAAGTATTGCGTATTTTTTCAAACAAATCCAACAGTTTAACGAATCGGATCATTTGTTTGACCGGATCAAAGCGTATTTACCAGAAAACCACGAAGTTCAACGTTGGTTAGAGATTTACCAAGAGGAGTTAAACGCACTTAACGAAGCGCAAATTTTTCTGGCAGAAGGACTGAATCAATTTGCGGCAAAGCAAACAAACGGTCAGTATCCAGAAGAAATGATGGTTACTCAAGAAATGCTTTCGCAGTTACCATTTGAGTCGAGTCTTGCAATTGACCATCTCCATGTGTTTTATCGTGAAATCAAACAACTACAAGACCAAATGCGCTTAAGTTTGACAATCATTCAAGAAAGCTGGACGAAACAAATGCGCATTGATTTAGCCACTCTTTATCAATTATTCGATCAAATGGAAAAGCAAGCAACTTTGATGGAACAGTGGCTGGAAGATTGGCATGAAAATTTGATCCATTGGTTTGTTCCCAACAAAACGGCGCAACAAACGATTTTTCATCTTCACGATTTCAAGGCAGCCTCACTGAAAAGAACAGTTTGGTATCCGCGCTACACGCATATTTTATATATTGGCGGCACGCTTAAAGTGGGACCGAATCGTCAGTATCTTGCGAAACGTTTAGGAATTGAAGGTACACCATTGAAAGTGATCGCATCTCCTTATGATTACGAAAAACAAGCCCGTATCTATGTACCCAAAGAAGCACCGTCAATTAGTCAAGTTGATCAGCAACAATACGTGGACTATTTGTCTCAGACGTTGTCTCAATTGATCTTACAAGAAAAGCGGCCAATCTTGGTTTTGTTTACGTCACATGATATTTTACAAAAAGTTTATCAGGCGATTCATTTATCCATGTTAGAGCAAGGACGGGAAATCTTAGCCCAAGGGATCGGTGGTAGCCGACAGAAATTGTTGAAACGATTCATGCTGTCTGAAATGAGTGTTTTATTTGGAGCTGATAGTTTTTGGGAAGGTGTGGATTTACCGGGGGATGCTTTACAGATTGTCGTGGTTACCCGCTTACCTTTTGACAATCCGTTACGACCGATGGTGAAGGCAAGGAATACCTACCTTGAATCAGAAGGAATCAACCCATTCTATCAAGAATCGATCCCTAAAGCTGCTTTAAAATTGAGACAAGCCTTAGGAAGATTGATTCGTGGTGAAGAAGATCGAGGCGTTTTATTGATTCTGGATCGTCGATTACTGTCTGCGAAATACAGTAATCGGATCTTGCAGGCCTTACCGAAGAATATTACGATCAAAGAAGAAACATTGGACGATATTTGCAAAGATATCCCAAAATTCTTAAAGAAAAACGAAGAATAAACTTCTTCAGACAATCTATTTTCGCATGAAAAATCTGCTATAATAAAACTTAGCGAATATAAAAGGAGCGACGATCCTTGAAGAAACAATCAAAACAAAAGCAAGAATCTCCGAAAGAAAAAACAATTAATCATGTATTACTAGGGTTGATTATCGCTTTATTAGCGATCATCGTATTTAGTTCGATTTTTTATTTACGTGCGAGCCGCCCAAGGATGCAAGCCAAACAAGAAGCAATTGAGATTGCTAAAAAATACGCAGGACTTGAAGAAGCAGATCACTTTTATTGGTTTACTCGGAATCATACTTACTTTTCTTTGACTGGTAAAAACGATAAAGGGCAAGAAATTGCGGTCATTATTCCTAAATCGGGCGAAAAGGTCAAAGTATTAGCTCAAAAAGATGGGATAACTGAACAAGAAGCAAAAGAAAAAATTGCTCAAGCTCATCCAGAAGTCCAAATCGAAAAAGCTTCACTAGGAATGTACGATAATCAAGCTGTCTGGGAAGTTGTTGGAAAAAATTCAAAGGATCAATTCAATTATTATTTGCTTTCTTTCGAGTCAGGGAAAGAAATAAAAACTATCACTGGAATATAATTTGTAAAGGATGAGTAGGATGAAGCTGTCAAAAAGAGTACAACAATTAGAACCTTCTGTGACGCTTGCTGCAGCAGCAAAAGCAAAAGCTTTGAAAGCACAAGGAAAAGATATCTTAAGTCTAACGGTCGGAGAACCTGACTTTGCAACGCCCGAAAATATCCAAGAAGTGGCGGTTCAGGCAATTAGAAACGGCAAAGCAAGTTACTATACGCCGAGCGCAGGGATTCCTGAACTACGCCAAGCAATTGTCGATTATATCAAGGAGTACTATGGGATCACCTATGAACCTTCTCAAACGATTGTAACGGATGGTGCAAAATTTGCGTTATATGCCCTTTTTCAGACGATTTTAGATCCTGAAGATGAAGTGATCATCCCAGTACCTTATTGGGTAAGTTATGGAGAGCAAGTAAAATTAGCAGAAGGTCGACCGGTATTTGTTAAAGGCGAGGAAAACAATGGATTTAAAATAACTGTTTCCCAGCTAGAAGCATCACGAACCCCTAAAACGAAAGCATTGATTATCAATTCTCCTTCGAATCCGACAGGAATGATCTATGATCAAAAAGAGCTGCAAGCAATCGGAGAATGGGCTGTCAAACATGATATTTTGATAGTTGCAGATGATATTTATGGACGTTTAGTTTATAATGGCAATGAGTTTACTCCAATTGCAACAATCTCTGAAGCTATTCGTAAGCAAACGATCATCATCAATGGGGTCTCAAAAACTTATGCAATGACGGGATGGAGAATCGGCTATGCTTTAGGGAACCAAGAAATCATCGATGGGATGATTGCAATTGCTTCTCAATCAACAAGTAATTCAACAGCAGTCAGCCAATATGCTGCGATTGAAGCGTTGACTGGTGAGCAAGATCCAGTGGAAGAAATGCGCGTGGCATTTGAAGAACGCCTAAATATCTTATATCCACTTGTTTCAAACTTACCTGGAGTGACACTTAATAAACCACAAGGTGCTTTTTATTTGTTTCCGAATGTAAAAGAAACGTTGGCTATGTGCGGTTATGAGAATGTCACGAAGTGGGTAGAAGATCTATTAGAGGAAACGGGTGTTGCTTTAGTAACTGGTGAAGGATTTGGTGCGCCAGAAAATGTGCGATTAAGTTATGCAACGGATCTTGGAACTTTGGAAGAAGCAGTCCGACGTATTGCGCAATTTATTGAGAGTAAAAGTCAAATATAATCCTAATAATTAAGGTAGAGCGAAGGAGAGTCATAAGTGGAAACAATTCAAATCATTGATTCGAAAAATCATGTAGGAGAAACAGTAAAGATTGGCGCTTGGGTAGCAAATAAACGTTCAAGCGGAAAAATTGCTTTTCTACAACTAAGAGATGGAACGGCTTATTTTCAAGGAGTAGTTGTGAAAAGTGAAGTTCCAGAAGAAGTATTTCAATTAGCGAAAAATCTTCACCAAGAAACATCAATCATCTTGACCGGAGAAATCCGTGAAGATAGCCGTTCAAAATTCGGCTACGAAATCGGGATTAAGACAATCGAAGTTGTCAGTGAAAGTCATGATTATCCCATCACACCTAAAGAACATGGAACTGATTTTTTGATGGATCACCGTCATTTATGGTTACGTTCTTCCAGACAACATGCAATCATGCAAATCAGAAATGAAATTATTCGTGCAACATATGAGTTCTTTAATAACCATAACTTTGTCAAAATCGATCCTCCAATTTTAACTGGTTCTGCACCAGAAGGAACGACTGACTTATTTGAAACGAACTATTTTGACCAAAAAGCGTACTTATCACAAAGTGGTCAATTATATATGGAAGCTGCAGCGATGGCTTTTGGTAAAGTATTCTCCTTTGGTCCAACATTCCGTGCAGAAAAATCAAAGACACGTCGTCATTTGATCGAATTTTGGATGATTGAACCTGAGATGGCATTTACACATCAAGAAGAAAGTCTAGAGGTCCAAGAACAATATGTTGCTTTCTTAGTACAAAATGTATTGGATCACTGTGATTACGCATTAGATGTCTTGGAACGAGACAAAGAAGTATTGAAAACTTATACGAAGTTACCATTCCCACGTATCTCTTATGATGATGCGATTGAATTATTGAAGAAAAATGGGTTTGATGATATTGAGTGGGGCGATGATTTTGGTTCTCCGCATGAGACATTCATTGCCAATTCATTTGAACAACCCGTATTTATCTTGAATTATCCAAAAGCAATCAAACCTTTCTATATGAAACCACATCCAACTCGTGAAGATGTAGTGATCTGTGCCGATATGATCGCACCAGAAGGATACGGTGAGATCATTGGTGGTAGTGAACGGGCAACGGATTATGAATTCTTATTAGAACAGATCAAAAATCATGGTTTAGACGAAAATGAATATTCTTGGTATCTTGATTTGCGTAAATATGGTTCAGTGCCACATTCTGGATTTGGATTGGGCTTAGAGCGAACAGTTACTTGGATCGCAGGTATCGACCATGTGCGTGAAGCAATTCCATTCCCACGTTTGTTGAACCGTATCTATCCATAAAAATGAAATAGCTGGTTCAACCACAAAAAACTGCAGAAAGTGGCCTCTTAGGAGGTTAACTTTCTGCAGTTTTTTTATAACTTAGTCAGTTGGTAATGGCTTTTTTAAAGCTTCGATTAATGGTTGGATCGTTGATTGCTGAAGAAGCAATTCTAAGGTACGAATCTCTTTTAGCGAAGGATAATTGTCTAAAAGTAGCCAGTTTTTCTGAGGAGCTATTGGAAGATTAGAAATCCAGTAATCGATGGAATCTGCATTTTGATCGTTCATTACAGAATCTTGGACATCAATGATTTCAAAAACTGCGTACTCATTCAATTTCGTTTTAAGAAGCGTAATCAGTAATTCACTATGTACTTGGTCGTAGGTAAAAGCAAGACCAATTTTTTTCTTCTGTTGATTTTTTCTAATAAGTTCCTTTAAGTGTTTATCATAGATAATTGTAAGATAGAGCCATTCATAAAATAAAGGATCATCATTTATTTCATTTCTGAAAGTGATCAATTTTTGTAACAGTCGGTTAGCAGTATGGGCAGAAAAGCGCCCATTTTGCTTAAAAAATTCAATCACAAATCGTTTTTTTTGATCATTTAACAAATATTTGATTTTTCCAGACAAAGTTAGTGATTGATCGATCGAATAATGGAGCTCGATTTCTTTATTTTCTCCAAATAGCTGGTAGAGTTCAGTTGTCAACTGAATCAAGGATTGCTTTTTCTCTTGCATTTCTAGTGAAAGCTTTGGTTCTTTCATCATTGACTGAAATGTTAAGAGATTTGATTGGACGACACCCGTATATGAAAGCTTGAATACTTCTTTGAAGTGTGCATAATCAATGACGATTCGTGAATCATCAAATGGTAAAGTTGCTGAGGATATTGCCTTTTTATCCGCTGATTTATAATAAGTCGTTGATTTTTGGATATGGACACTAAGCTTAATAATCACCCAGATCCAGCTACTTAATCGTTGTTGTTCTCGAGAAGTAGAGAAGTTGGGCAATTCGGTAAATGCTTGCAACAGTTGATCAAGAATTAATTGTTCTTTCGGAAGAATATATTGAGTATTAGCGTGATATTTTTCTGAAAAAAAGACATAAAAAAACTGATATAGTTTAGATGAATCTCCTGTAAAGTAGAAAGGAGAGTCAGTCAGACAAATATCATGGCAGTTCAAAAAATCAGCTACTTGTTTTTTGATACGGCGAAATTGAGATTTACTGATTTTTAGTTTTTTTAAAATTTCCGAAGTTGTTATAAACGGACGAGAAAAAACCAGAGAAATAAATTGAAGCTGTACAGAATCTTGATAAATATAACTGTATACTTCACTATAGCTGATTGGTTTATTTTTTCTCAGCAATAAATGATCTTTTTTCTTTTCCACTTGAAAAAAGCCACGATTTTCCAGCTCATTCAATTGTTTAAGAATCGTTTGCTTGGTTGCTTGGGTTGTTTCTTCTAGTTGTTGAACGGTCACTTGTCCATTTGCTAAATATGTTTCTAAAATAATTAATTGGATATAATGTTTTTTGGATAATATCGCTTTCATCTTGGTTGGAACCTCCTTACTCGTTATAAGGATTGTACTAATGAAATAGCTGCTATCGGCAATGATAATTTCTTTTTTTGGAAAAAAAAATTATGGACAATTCCAAAAAATTAGTAAACATTAGCAGGATTGCTAAATAGAGAGATGAAAAATGGGAATTTGGCGATTTATTTCTTTTTTTGTGTAAAAAAGGATCTTTAAAATAAAATGTTCATGAAAATTCAAGGCAAATAAAAGAGTATCTCCAGAGATAATATAGAATGAGTCTCGTTACCTAATCGTAACAGCAGAAATCAATTAGTGGGGGAAAATAGAATGAAAAATAACATGAAGAAGGTATTTGTCGCAAGTATTGCCTGTCTGTCTTTAGGAACTTCTATAGGCGTACATGCAACAACCATAGGCAAGGAAGCTATTACTATCAGTGATAACTTGAAAGAAGTGGTTGAGGACTCGATTATCAGTAACGGGGATTTTAGCGCTGGTTTAGATCATTGGATCGTGTCAAACCCAGAATCGAACAATCCAACACTGGTAACTGAAAATGGGGTTTCTTATGTGAAAGCAATGTTGGGCGAAAATATCCATCAATATGTGAAATTACAACCCAACACGACCTACACATTTTCTTATGACGCTGCGGGAAGTAAAAATTTTCCGGGTAAAGTCGAGTTTGGTACATTGAATCACGGAGAAGAATTTGTTTCTTTACAAGAATCGGCACATAATAATGAACAATGGGAAAGACATTCGTTTACTTTTACGACACCAGAAAAAGACAATACATATATTATCCGTTTTTCTTCTACGGGAAATGGTTGGGCAACTTTTAAAAATATCGATATCCAATCAGAAGATGACACATCCCAAAATACTTTGTTATCTGTTGGAGTAGAAAGTCACCAACCATATATCTACTTAAACTTAACGCCAGAACAATTTAATAGCAAACAACGCCTGATGGTTTATTTGGATGGTAACTATTATTTTGAAACGTATAATGGTAAAGCTTACTACTCTTACAAAGATATAACAGACGAACTAGTAAAGATACGTCGTGGGTTTGAAGGCAACAAAGGTGAAAAAATTGAAGTTTATTTAGCGCCTGGATCACCTGGTCAAAGCTCTGCAGGTAAAGTATTGTTAGAAACCTATGTAGTAGAGAAAAAATTGGAATCAGCAGCGACTGAATATGATCAGATCGTGAAAGATATTCAAGTAGTTGGAAATAAAGTAGTGATGGATATTGATCGAGAAATATTTGAGCAAGACAATCGAATCGTACTTTATAAAAATGATGCATATATCGCGGAAACTTATAAAGGAAAAGCTTACTATTCATCAGTCAAAAAAATGAATGAGACTGTTCGGGTGACTTACAGTAAAGGCGTGGTTGCTGGCGATATCATTTCAGTTAAATTAGTAGGTAATCGACCAGGAACAAGTACTACGAATAGTTTCCAACAACTACTAGCGACTATAGAAGTGGAATAATCCCAGTAAATAGATATCGCTTAGGATGAAGAGATACGACAACAATAAAAAAACTCCCTCACTCGTTTGGCTAGTGGGGGAGTTTTAATCAAATAGGAGAAATGCTTATTTTTTTTATTGCTGATAAGATAGCTATTAGGTATGGATTAGTTCGGGTAAGGACAAGTGTTGATTCCGTTGTTCAGTTCTTTTTTATTTGTGACACTCCTGTACTCTTACAATGGATGATATGGTTTTCACTTTATGAGTCGCTTTTTTTATTGTAAAGGTAATGCTTTTTTGATTGATAAAAAATAGAAGAAGTATTAGTTTGACAAATGAGTGACCACTCATATATAATTATACATGAATAAACGTTCATGTTTAAAGTGAGGAGGTCAGAGCATGAAAAGCTATCGATTAGAAGGATTGGATTGCGCAAACTGTGCAATGAAAATCGAAAAAAGAATCAACGAAATCAATGGGGTAAAGCAAGCAAATGTTAACTTTGCTGTAGGTAAATTAACGATTGACGCAGATCAGGATAAGATAGGTGAAATCGAAACTGAAACTAGAAAAGTGATCAAGGAATTAGAACCAGAAGTTGAGGTAAAAGAGATGGAAGAAGTGACTTCGACATTAAATGAAGAAAAAAAGGATCTGATTCGTATTGTCCTATCAGCTATTGGCTTATTAGGCTTGTTTATTTGGGCTCCAGCTGAACCGATTCGTTTTATTGGATTTTTACTTGTCTATTTATTTATTGGTTTTGATGTTATCAAGCAAGCTGCATTAAACATTACGAGAGGTCAATTGTTTGATGAAAATTTTTTGATGGCAATCGCAACGATCGGTGCGATGTTGATTGGTGAATATCCAGAGGCAGTAGCGGTCATGTTGTTTTATCAAGTAGGTGAATATTTCCAAGACTTTGCAGTCAACCAATCAAGAAAATCGATACGTGCATTGATGGAGATTCGACCAGAAGTGGCTCATGTTGAAACAGAAGCTGGATTGGTGACAACCCAGCCAGAAAGAGTAATGATTGGGGAGCATGTTTTTGTCAAACCAGGAGAACGAGTACCATTAGATGGGAAAGTCATCAGTGGGCAGTCATTAGTTGACACTTCTGCATTAACGGGAGAATCGGTTCCAAAAGAAGTTTTTGAAGGAGAGTCAGTATTAAGTGGTTTTATCAATATCAATCAACCATTAGTTGTTGAAGTAGAAAAAAATTATCAAAACTCAACCATTAGTAAATTGCTCGAATTAGTAGAAAATGCAAGTAGTAAAAAGGCACCAGCAGAAAATTTCATCACTAAATTTGCTCGTTACTACACGCCAGTGGTAGTAGTATTAGCTGTTTTATTAGCCATTTTACCACCACTTGTGTTACCAAATACAGGATTTGATGAATGGATTTACCGAGCTTTGACGTTCTTAGTGATTTCGTGTCCTTGTGCTTTAGTAATTTCGGTACCCTTAAGCTTTTTTGGAGGGATTGGTGGAGCTAGTAAAATGGGTGTATTAGTGAAGGGTAGTAATTACCTTGAATTATTAGCTCATACAGACACCATGGTTTTTGACAAAACAGGAACTCTGACAAAAGGTGATTTTTCTGTTCAATCAATTGAAACTACTATGGTTGAACCTTTATTCATGCAATATGTTGCAAGTGTAGAACAATATTCGACACATCCGATTGCACAAGCGATTTTAGCTGATTATGAAGGAGCATTATTACCCACGGATCAAATGGAAGAAGTTTTAGGCGAAGGAATCAAGGCAGTTGTGGATGGGAAAGTAGTCTTAGTAGGAAATCATAAACTTTTCACTCGATACAATATAGCCTTTCCAGTCAATCAAGCAGTTGGTACCTTAGTATATGTGGCAATTGATCAACAGTATGTTGGAAGCATAGTGATTGCAGATTCCATCAAAGAAGATGCAAAAGCAGCTTTACAAAAACTAAAAAAACTTGGAGTTAAACAAACTGTGATGCTTACCGGGGACGCACAAGCAATTGCGACACATATTGGAAATGAATTAGGAATCGACACGGTCTATAGCGAGCTCTTACCGCAAGACAAAGTGGCTAAATTAGAGCAAATCCTCACGAACGCATCGCAAAAGACTGCGTTTGTTGGTGACGGAATCAATGATGCACCTGTGCTAGCTAGAGCTGATGTCGGAATAGCGATGGGAGGTCTTGGAAGTGATGCAGCAATCGAAGCGGCTGATGTAGTGATCATGAATGATGAACCTGGAAAAATCGCAGATGCTATTCGCTTATCAAGAAAAACGTTGAAAATCGTTAAACAAAATATTATCTTTGCAATCGGGATCAAAAGTGTTGTCTTAATTTTAGGCGCATTCGGGATCGCCACAATGGGAGATGCCGTATTTGCTGATGTAGGTGTCACTGTACTAGCAGTCTTAAACGCTATGAGATGTTTAAAACTCTAACGATCGACTGTTGATCTAAACACAAGCATCGTTAAAGTGAACTTTTCTTGCCTACGGAGTAGGATTATCAGAAAATAAGTGAAAATCTTTAACCAAACTATTTATATGCGTATTTAAAATGAAGTTCTTAAGTGTATCTTGTTTGTTATTGATCAATAGAAAAGAAATTTTCCTTTATTCGTCAGCTTGATGACTGTTCGGATGAAAGGGGAATTTCTTTTTTTTATGTAAAAGCAACGATTTTTGAATTGTACTACCCATTGTTGTTTTTTGATTAGAAAGTAAGCATATTAAAATAACTATTTGATCTAATTTTTAGAAAATTCTTTTACATCGTTCAGTTTGAAAGGGATTAACTAATTTATACAAGGTGTTATCTTGTGTTAAATGATAAAAAGATGGAAAAACAGTGTGGGAAAATTAAAAATATACACACATAAAATAACGAACTATTGTAAATAGATAAGAATTTGTTTATGATTGTGAATAGATAAATATTTTATTTAAAAAAATTTAAAAGGAGAAAACAGATGAACGATAAACAACTACGTTGGTTTACCGTAGCACTCATTGCTTTCAACATGGTTTGGGGCATGGGGAATGTAGTAAACAACTATGCGCAACAAGGAATCTCAGTTGTTACTTCTTGGCTATTGATTCTTGCTATTTATTTTATCCCTTATGCCTTGATCGTAGGGCAACTTGGTTCCGCATTTAAAGACAGTAAAGGTGGCGTCAGCTCTTGGGTCGAAAATACGACATCAAATAAACGGTTGGCATACTATGCTGCATGGACTTATTGGGTCGTCCACATTCCTTATCTTGCACAAAAACCTCAGGCAATTTTGATTGCTGCTGGATGGGCAGTTCAAGGAAATGGAAATATTGTTAACACAATGACTGTTCAAATGGTAGCAGTGATTTCCTTAGTAATTTTCTTAGCCTTCTTGTATCTTTCTACAAAAGGATTATCCACATTGAAGGTCATTGGTGGATTAGCAGGAACTGCGATGTTTGTCATGTCACTTTTATTTATTTTGATGGCAGTAACAGCTCCATTTATTACTACTGATATGGAATTTGCTACTACAGGAATGAATCAGGTCAAAACATACATCCCGACATTTGACTTTAGCTATTTTACGACCGTTTCGATGCTTGTATTTGCAGTAGGTGGGGCAGAAAAAATCTCTCCTTATGTTAATTCCACAAGAAATCCAGCCAAAGAATTTCCAAAAGGAATGATTTTCTTGGCTGCAATGGTTGGTGTTTGTGCGGTTTTAGGTTCTGTAGCGATGGGAATGTTATTTGCGAGTGACAATATTCCGAAAGACTTAATGGCAAATGGTGCTTACAGTGCTTTCCAAATCCTAGGCAACTATTATGGCATTGGTAATTCGTTGATGATCATCTATGCTTTGACAAATATGGTTGGTCAAATTTCCGCATTAGCCTTCTCAATCGATGCACCACTGAAAATTTTATTAGCAGATGCAGATCCAGAATTTGTTCCTTCATGGTTACGTAAACGAAGCAATAAAGGAACACTCGTCAATGGCTATTTATTGACTGGGATTTTAGTTAGCATCATCATTTTACTACCCATTTTTGGAATCAAAGACATGAACGAATTAGTGAAATGGTTGACTAATCTAAATTCAGTAGTAATGCCTATGCGTTATTTATGGGTATTCTTAGCGTATATGATGTTGAATAAAGCTTACAAGAAATTTACTTCTGAGTATAAATTCGTGAAGAATCCAAAGGTTGGTTTTATTTTCGGTGCTTGGTGTTTTGCCTTTACCGCTTTTGCTTGTATTCTGGGAATGGTTCCCAAAGTCGAGTATGCGGCTGATCCTAAAGCTTGGTGGTTCCAGTTGATCTCAAATGTCGTTACACCAATTATTTTGATCATGTTGGGAATGATCTTACCAGCGATTGCCCGTCGTGATAAAAATAAAAATGTAAAAGAAACATTGATTGAAACATAATGAGTTGAGAGAGAAACGATCGTTTCTCTCTTTTTTTGTGCCTCATGTTATCATAAATAAAAAAAGAAAAAGTTTTGAGTGGAGGAGGAATAAGATGAAGATAGTAATTTTAGGACAAAGTGGCTCTGGAAAATCGACACTGGCAAGAACTATTCAAGAAACGGCAAAGATTCCTCTTTTACCCTTAGATTTTTTATGGCATGGTACAGATTATAGTGAAAAGGCACAAGTTTGGTTTCAACTAGAGCAAGAAAACTTTATGGCTAAACATGAGAACTGGATCATCGAAGGAAACTATCTTGCTACTGCTAGGAAGAGACTGCAAGAAGCAGATCAAATCATCTTATTACGAGTGCCAACGTATCTTGCAATGGCTCGTGTCATCAAACGAACTTTAAAAAGAAAGCGAGATCGTGCGACCAGACCTGACATGCCTAATGACTTTACTGAAAAGTTGGATAAAGAATACTTGGATTTTTTGTGTTTTGTTTGGCGTTTTAAGCGAAAGAATGAACCTCGAATCTTCCAACTGATTGATACATTGCAAGTAAAAAATAAGTTACTCATTTTAGATAATAAACGTGATCGACAAAAGTATATTAACCAGTTGAAAAAAAATAAGCCCATTGGTTGACAATTTACGATTACAGTTGTAATCTATTATCGAAGTTAAGTTTACAAATGTAATCGATGGAGGTGGAAAACTAATGGAAGAAAAGAGAGTATTAATTAAAATCAGTGATTCTGAATGGGAAGTCATGCGAGTTATCTGGACTTTAGGTCAAGCAAATGCCCAACAAATCACTCAGATATTAGCTGATTCGATGGATTGGAAAGTAGCAACTGTTAAAACCCTTCTAGGGCGTTTGGTGAAAAAAGAAGCGCTTTGGACTGAACAAGAGGGAAAGAAATTTATTTATCATCCAGCTGTTTCCGAGATGGAAACCGTTCGAAGTGCTACTGAAAATCTCTTTTCACATATTTGTGCAAAAAGAGTCGGTGCGACGATTGCTGATTTGGTTGAAGAAGCGACATTGACCCAAGCAGATATTCAGCAGATCATGAAACAACTCAATAAAAAAGAGCCAGTCGAAACGATTGAATGTAATTGTATACCTGGCCAATGTGAATGTAAGAAATAGTAATAAGGAGGAAACAAGAATGAAACAAGAATTTTCAGTTAAAGGGATGAGTTGCAACCATTGTGTGGCTCGGATTGAAGAAGCGGTCGGAAGAATCAGTGGTGTCAAAAAAGTAAAAGTTCAGCTGAAAAAAGAAAAAGCCGTTGTGAAATTTGATGAAGCAAATGTTCAAGCGACAGAGATTTGTCAAGCAATCAATGAATTAGGCTATCAAGCAGAGGTGATTTGATGGCAACGAATACTAAAATGGAAACATTTGTCATTACTGGAATGACATGTGCGAATTGTTCTGCTCGAATCGAAAAAGAACTAAATGAACAACCTGGTGTCATGTCCGCTACTGTCAATTTAGCCACTGAAAAGGCAAGTGTGAAATATACCGACACTACTACAGAAAGATTGATCAAAAGTGTCGAAAATATCGGCTATGGGGCAATTTTATATGACGAAGCGCATAAACAAAAAATTGCTGAGGAGAAACAAACCTATTTAAGAAAAATGAAGTTTGATCTTATCTTTAGTGCGATCTTGACTTTACCCTTGATGTTAGCAATGATTGCCATGATGCTTGGAAGTCATGGACCAATTGTGTCGTTCTTCCATCTGCCTCTTGTGCAGTTGCTCTTTGCTTTGCCTGTGCAATTTTATGTAGGTTGGCGCTTTTATAAAGGAGCCTATCATGCATTAAAAACTAAAGCGCCGAATATGGATGTCTTAGTTGCGATTGGAACATCTGCAGCCTTCGCATTAAGCATTTATAATGGTTTTTTCCCTAGCCATTCCCATGATCTTTATTTTGAAAGTAGCAGTATGATCATTACCTTGATTTTACTTGGAAAGTATTTAGAACATACAGCAAAAAGTAAAACAGGCGATGCCATCAAACAGTTGATGTCCCTTCAGACAAAAACAGCACAAGTTTTAAGAGATGGCAAAGAAGAGACGATTGCAATTGATGAGGTCATGATCGATGACATCTTAGTGATTCGTCCTGGTGAACAAGTACCTACAGATGGACGGATCATTGCTGGCACTAGTGCATTGGATGAAAGCATGTTGACAGGAGAAAGTGTACCTGTTGAGAAAAAAGAAAAAGATATGGTTTTTGGTGGAACGATCAATACCAATGGATTGATCCAAATACAAGTTTCTCAGATAGGAAAAGATACGGTGTTGGCACAAATCATCCAAATGGTGGAAGATGCTCAAGGAAGTAAAGCACCGATCCAACAAATTGCTGACAAGATTTCAGGGATTTTCGTACCGATCGTTTTGTTTTTAGCATTGGTGACACTATTAGTTACAGGATGGCTCACGAAGGATTGGCAGTTAGCATTGCTTCATAGTGTGTCCGTTTTAGTCATTGCTTGCCCATGTGCGCTTGGTTTAGCAACACCAACCGCCATCATGGTAGGAACAGGAGTCGGTGCTCATAATGGGATATTGATCAAAGGTGGCGAAGCGTTAGAAGGAGCCGCTCATCTAAATAGTATTATTTTGGATAAAACTGGAACGATTACACAAGGCCGACCAGAAGTAACAGATGTCATCGGTCCCAAAGAGATCATTTCCCTTTTCTATTCCCTTGAACATGCTTCTGAACATCCTTTAGGAAAAGCTATTGTTGCTTATGGTGCAAAAGTCGGTGCAAAAACTCAGCCAATCACTGATTTTGTTGCTCATCCTGGTGCAGGAATCAGTGGAACGATCAACGGTGTTCATTATTTTGCTGGGACTAGAAAGAGACTAGCTGAAATGAACCTTTCATTTGATGAATTTCAAGAACAGGCGTTAGAATTAGAACAGGCAGGGAAAACAGTGATGTTTTTAGCCAACGAAGAACAGGTTCTTGGAATGATCGCTGTTGCTGATCAAATCAAAGAAGATGCAAAACAAGCAATCGAGCAACTACAACAAAAAGGTGTCGATGTATTTATGGTTACGGGAGATAATCAACGAGCCGCTCAAGCAATCGGCAAACAAGTAGGAATCGATTCTGACCATATCTTTGCAGAAGTTTTACCTGAAGAAAAAGCCAACTATGTAGAAAAACTACAGAAAGCTGGAAAGAAAGTTGGCATGGTCGGTGATGGAATCAATGATGCCCCAGCGCTAGCTTTAGCAGATGTTGGAATTGCAATGGGAAGTGGAACCGATATTGCGATGGAAACAGCCGATGTGACATTAATGAATAGTCATTTAACTTCTATCAATCAAATGATTTCTTTATCAGCTGCCACATTAAAAAAAATCAAACAAAATTTGTTTTGGGCATTCATTTATAATACGATCGGGATTCCTTTTGCTGCCTTTGGTTTTTTAAACCCAATCATTGCTGGTGGCGCAATGGCCTTTAGTTCAATCAGTGTATTATTGAATTCTTTAAGCTTAAATCGAAAAACGATCAAATAAATCGTTTCAGAGGAAAGGAAGGAAAAAGATGAATAATGGAATAGATCCTGAGAATGAAACAAATAAAAAGGGCGCTATTGGAAAGAATCCTGAGGAAAAAATAACTGTAGAACAAACGAATACCAAGAATAATTTACAGGAACATGGAAAAATGGAAAATATGGATCAACACCATACGCATGGACACATGGAACGGCACCAACAGATGGACCATGGACACATGAGCGGAATGGATCATAGCCATATGGATCATGAAGATATGAGTGGAATGAATCATAGCCACATGGGTCATGAAAATATGGGTGGAATGGATCATTCTATGCACATGGGGAACTTTAAGCAAAAATTTTGGCTTTCTCTGATTTTAGCGATTCCGATTATTCTTTTTTCACCGATGATGGGGATGTCCTTTCCTTTTCAAGTGACGTTTCCTGGCTCTAATTGGGTGGTGTTGGTTCTGGCAACGATTTTATTTATTTATGGCGGACAACCATTCTTAAGCGGAGCCAAAATGGAATTGAAACAAAAAAGTCCAGCAATGATGACACTGATTGCTATGGGGATTACCGTCGCATATGTTTATAGTGTGTATTCTTTTATAGCCAACCTCATCAACCCCCATACACATGTCATGGATTTTTTCTGGGAATTAGCAACGTTAATCGTAATCATGTTATTGGGACATTGGATCGAAATGAATGCAGTCTCTAATGCCAGCGATGCTTTACAAAAATTAGCAGAATTATTACCTGAATCGGTAAAACGATTGAAAAAAGACGGGACTGAAGAAACCGTCTCTTTAAAAGAAGTCCATGAAGGTGATCGTCTAATTGTTCGTGCTGGAGACAAGATGCCAACGGATGGGACGATCGACAAAGGACATACCATTGTTGATGAATCTGCTGTTACGGGTGAATCCAAAGGGGTTAAAAAGCAAGTGGGCGATTCGGTCATTGGTGGATCAATTAATGGCGACGGAACAATTGAAATTACTGTAACAGGTACTGGCGAAAATGGTTACCTTGCAAAAGTAATGGAGATGGTACGAAAAGCCCAAGGAGAAAAATCTAAATTAGAGTTTCTATCAGATAAAGTAGCAAAATGGTTATTTTATGTGGCTTTAGTAGTTGGGATCATCGCCTTTATTGCTTGGCTCTTCCTAGCAAATCTACCAGATGCACTAGAACGAATGGTCACCGTGTTCATCATTGCTTGTCCGCATGCACTGGGACTTGCGATTCCATTAGTTGTTGCTCGTTCGACTTCGATCGCAGCTAAAAATGGGTTGCTTTTGAAAAATCGGAATGCGATGGAACAAGCCAATGATCTAGACGTGATCATGTTAGATAAAACAGGCACGTTGACCCAAGGGAAATTTACTGTAACTGGTATTGAGATTTTAGATGAAGCTTATCAAGAAGAAGAAATCTTGAAATATATCGGTGCTTTAGAAGCACATGCAAATCATCCTTTAGCGATTGGGATAATGAATTATTTAAAAGAAAAAAAGATTACTCCTTATCAAGCACAGGAACAAAAAAATTTAGCAGGTGTTGGTTTAGAAGCAACTGTGGAAGACAAAGATGTTAAAATTATTAATGGAAAAGAAGCAAAACGTTTAGGACTAAAAATTGACCCTGAACGATTAAAAAACTATGAATCTCAAGGAAACACTGTCAGCTTTTTAGTAGTTTCAGATAAATTAGTGGCTGTGATTGCTCTAGGAGATGTCATTAAACCAGAAGCAAAAGAGTTTATTCAAGCGATCAAAGAAAAAAATATTATCCCAGTCATGTTGACTGGGGATAACCCCAAAGCAGCCCAAGCAGTAGCGGAATATCTTGGAATCAATGAATATTACGGTGGTCTACTGCCAGATGACAAAGAGGCGATCGTTCAAAGATATCTTGATCAAGGAAAAAAAGTGATCATGGTTGGTGACGGCATCAATGATGCGCCAAGCTTAGCACGTGCAACGATAGGTATGGCAATCGGAGCAGGAACTGATATTGCGATTGATTCTGCAGATGTTGTCTTAACGAACAGTGACCCCAAAGATATCTTGCATTTCTTAGAATTAGCAAAAGAAACAAGAAGAAAAATGATCCAAAATCTTTGGTGGGGCGCTGGTTATAATATTATTGCTATTCCTTTAGCAGCAGGAATCTTAGCACCGATCGGACTTATTTTAAGCCCAGCAGTGGGAGCAGTCTTGATGTCACTAAGTACAGTGGTCGTTGCACTCAACGCCCTAACTTTAAAATAAGTTGTTAACGTTACTTGATTAACGAGTGAGTGTAAGAATAGAAAAAAGACAATCTTTAAGGACAAACACAAGCAAATTTATTCAAATGAAAACTGGCAAGCAGCTATTTTTCAGCGAATCAATTTTAGCAAAGGTCGTTAAAGATTGTCTTTTTTATTTATGTAGACAAAATGAAAAGAAAAAATGGCAGGAGAGAGGTTGAGAGAGGTATTCAAGAAATAATCAGTAACCATAGTTGTTCCCATTGTACGAAATTTTGCACAGTTCAATGTGTGACGGTAAGAAAAAAATAGCAGTAGTTAACTTTTTCGATCTGTTAAATTAGAATTTAATGAATTTCGTTTGAATTAAAGAAGAAAAAATGTTTTTTTTCGTAATTTATATATAGGGAGATGTATTAATCTATAGTTGATCGTACTCCTGAAACACACAGTAAAAAATAAGTGAGGGAACGCCAATGAAGTGGCAAAGATTATTGTCAAAAAATGTACAAAATCTATTTATATTGATCCATCAAATGAAAGATTTATCGTGGAAAAAAACGGATCTAGCAGAAAAACTATTAGTTGATGTAAAAACGATCGATCGATATTTAAAAAGATTAGAAGAAGGAGATTTTCCGATCCAACTGATTCAACATAAAAAAAGCGTAAAGCTGATTTATAATAAAGGTTACAGTGAGCCCTATTTATTGTTTGATTTTCTGATCCACTCCTCATCCTTTTGCTTATTGAAGGATTTGATTTTGAACACGGAGTATCAACAAGAGTATGATCGCTCCTCACAAGAGCGTCTAAGAAAATGGCTGGGTGAATATCATTTGTCTTTTTCTTATCGAAAACAACAACTTTATGGTTCTGAAAGAAAGATACGCTATCTTTTTTTCTGTTTTCTTAAAGATTTTCCCCTCTTTTTTATTGGGGATACAGAACAGTCTTTTTCCGAATTATTTATCCATTTGTTGGAGACACGTGCCCAAAATGCCGAAATCAAAATATTAGACGAACATCGCACGCTTTTTTTTGAACTTTTTCCAGAGTTGTTATTCCGACACGAACAACGTTTATCTGTCCGCGAAAAAAATTACCGCTGTATCGTTCGTTTAAGTTGCAACATCATTATCGAAAAATACTGGAAAAAAATTGAAGAAACGAAAATCTACCGAAAATTAATGACCTTAACAGAGAAATTGGATTCGTTGTTTTGGTTGGCTAGTGAATTTGAAAGTACGAATAAAACAACGATTACGCGAGTTATCTATCAAGAGTGGCTCCGTTACTCAATTGGACTACACGAAAGAGTAGTCAAAGAGGAATTTCATGAGTATCAGGAAAGCTTGCGTTTGGTGCCGAATGTTAATGAAAAACTTTATCAATACCGGATGGCTTTACAACAAGCACTTACATATCCATCGTATGAATGGGGCCTACTTTTACTTAAAGTTTTGCAAGAAAGAGGATACCTGGAAATCTATCCACCAGAAGTAAAAATCGTCTTTTTTTTTCGTTACGATCATGAGGAAGCGCGCCGCCTAGCTTCTGTTCTGGATAAGACCTTGCGACATCGAAAACGGACCTCCATACATGTTTGTACTCGATCAATCCCTCCAAGTTATGCACAATTGATTATTACGGACCATTTTTTTCCATTAAATAATAGTAAACATCAAAAGACTTATTTCTACCAACCTTCTTTTGGGGTAGATCGTCTACTATCAGATATTGATTATTGGATTGATACGAAAAATTGATTTTTATCATATGAAAAGGGTGTGTTATAATAAAGAAGATGAGTAAAGGAGGATGTCTTTTGGATTTAAAGAAATTAGAAGTTCCTACATCTTCAATCACTGAAGTAAAACGATCACCGATGGATGTATTTGATCAGGCAAGAAAAGCTGAAACCGGTGTATATATATTTAATCGTGAAAAAGTTGCAGGAGTGATGTTGACACAAGAGCAATATGAAACACTGTTACAAGAATTAGCAGATTTACGTCAGAAGGCAAATGAAGAAGTACAGGCACCTATAGAAAGTAATGAACTACTTGGAAACTACGCTGACCAAACATCTGCTGTCGTTTCGACTTCTGATGGTCTAGATGAGTTGGTACAAACACTGAAACGTTATTTGATTACTGGTGTAACGATTTCTGCTAAAAATTTAGATGAACGAATGGTTACACTAGGTTTCATTACGAAAAAGACGGGCTTTGGAGGAGTGGTCGATATGTTAAACGAATTGACCGCAACTGGAAAGATCAATTATCAGTTACGTAGAAAACCAAACAGTCGTACAGTAATTGCCGAGATTATTGGTGAACAAGACAGTCAATCACAATTATTTGATAAAATTATTATAAAAAAAATCTATCTGCATGAACTTTAATGAATAGCGTAAATTTTTATTTTTTGCTTCTTTCGGTGCTATGATTTTTCAGACTTTTTTACAAGGATCAATGAGAAATCATAGCTGATTTTCTATAAAAATTGGGTGTTTACCGATCCTTTGCTAGTCATATTTTTTCGATTCACTGATTTAACGAGTGAAAATTCTTGCCCAAAAAGCCCCAAGAATTTGAGGGATCAAATACAAAACCGAAAGCAGTAAAATCAGTTGGGTTGGTTTGAATGGCTGGTAAAAGAAATGCCAATCAGAGTAATAGTGACAAATCAAATAAGAAATGAATGTTGAACTAATATTAATAAAGAAGAGAAAGAGTAACTGTTGCTTTTTCTGGAAGCTAAAGCCAGCGTAAAAAGACAGAAAAATCAAAAAAATCAAGCCAAAAACAGAATGATACCGATAATCTAGTAGTAAAGAGAAGTACACATACGGAATGAAAAGTAAGAGCAAAATTAATTTTTTTCCATGATTTTTCATGGTGTGTTCCCCCAATCAGGTGAATCCGATTTCTTCTACTTTCATTCTAAAATCAACCAGCTAATAATCAAACACTTTTTTGAAATTTGTAGATTAAATGAATAAACTCTCATAGCCTTATCTCTAAAAAAAAAGATTTTCCCCCTAATTTTTTTAGAGAAAACGCTTATAGTAGGTGAAAGAAAAAATCGCGTAGGAGTAAAGTGATGAAAAAGAAAATAAAACTTGAACAATTGTATTTATTTTTTTGGTTTTTTCCAATTCTGCTGTTGCCGTTTACTTGGGTGAATGCCGTTGTTCAGGGAGCAGAAATTTTGGGGCTAATTCATGGTACTGGGATTGTAGTATCGAAAAATTTTCCAATTTTAACACTATTCTATTTTTTAGTGAGTATGAGCTTGATTTTGACAAATAAATTTATGAATAGTTATAATTGGCATTTGATTCATTTTTCTTGTATGTTGGTTTTTACTTCCTTTTTTTCTATTCTGCCACGAATCATTGTTGGACCGAATGGCTTAAGTGAAAGTGGATTGAAAGATACAGGGGAAACTTCGATGTACTTTTTGACCATTAAACCAAGTTTTTATCTAGCGATTCTTTCGTTTTTATTAGCAGTCATTTTTTATTCTATAGCAAAATTAAGAATAGAAGAAAAACTGTCCGGCGAAGTTAATAAATAGGTTCAATAAAAAGTAAACATTGTGAGCAAATATGTGAGCAAATGATAGTAGCGAACAGTGTTTTTTTTTGCTTTTTGTCAAATGATGTTGAAGAAGAGAATCTTAGAATCATTTGGCCAGAAAGAGGAAACCTTTTTTATATCACACTACTTGATCCCAAAATAGGCATTGACATGATTCGACGTTTTAAAAGCACTGAACAAAAATACCTGAAAGGATGGCAGGAAAGCAAGAACAACTTAAGGAAATAGAAGAGAAGTTAGAAATAGCGAAAAAACAGCTTCGTTTCCCACAAAAGGAAGAACTCAAAGAAAAAGTGGTAGAACAAACTAGAATAAACATAGAAATGGAGTATTCACTAAGTAAGAAGTTAGATACGCAATCAATGGATGAAGATATGAATGAAGGAATGTTGCCTGAAGAAGAATACAATGAAGAAAATCAAATCGAAATATAAAAGAATAAATAACTGAATGTATTACATATTCCGCAAAGGAAATATCTCTTTTCGTATAATAATCAACCTATTTAAAAAATTCAAATAGCCTTTTTAGGCAAGCTAAAGATCTTTATTCTATGATATAATATTATTGTAGAAAGTTTGTGGCGGTTTGGCAAATCCAATTGAAGGAGCGTGGTGCCTATGGGCTTATTAGCTTATCGGACGTACTCTTTAGAAAGGAAATGCCTGATTTGTTCTCGTTGGATCAAATCATTGCTATCATCGGAACAGCAGCAGTAATAATTACTGCAATAGCGAAAGCTAGTGATTCGATTTTAGCATGGTTAAAGTTCAAAAAAGAACAAAAAAAATAGAGCCGTCTCAACTTTTGGCAGAGTAGACAGGCTCTAAACTTGTTAAAAAATGCCATCCGCTTTGAACGGACTACACTGGGCATGTTACAGCATGCCCTTTCATTTTTATTATAACCCATTTATCTAAATTTGAAAAGTAACTTTGTTTGCGAAGTGTTGTTCTGCATGACATTAAATATAGCATATTGCTACTTCTTCAATCATAGTAGAATCATTAATCCCAATTGCTATTCTATTACTTGAATAGGGCTTTTTGTCAAATGATGATTGTAGAAAGTTTGTGGCGGTTTGGCAAATCCAATTGAGGGGGCGTGATGCCTATGGGCTTATTAGCTTGTTGGACGTACTCTTTAGAAAGGAAATGCCTGATTTGTTCTCATTGGATCAAATCATTGCTATTATCGGAGCAGCAGCAGTAGTAATTACTGCCGTAGCGAAAGCTAGCGATTCGATTTTAGCTTGGTTAAAGTTCAAAAAAGAACAAAAAAAATAGAGCCGTCTCAACTTTTGGCGAAGTAGACAGGCTCTAAAGTTTTGTATATATGCCATCCGCTTTGAACGGACTACACATGAGGGGCTATGTTAGCGCATAGCTCCTCTATTTAATTATAGTATATCGTAGATAGAGAAGAAAGAAAAGGATTAAAGGTTAGTTTTGATATAAATTAACCTTTATTTTTGGGCTTTTTGTCAAATGACGTTGGTAAAGAGAAAATCTAGAATCATTTGGCCAGAAAGAAGAAAACTTCTTTCTGTGTTTTTTTTTTGGTTAAAATAGTTTTACGTGACGGATCATGGTTTAAAGGATTTCAGGGGGGCTCTTCTCTCTATTTTTACATCATAAAAAATTTGTCGGTGAATTTCACCAACATCAAAAAGTACGAAGCCTTTTTATTTGGCTTCGATTTACGATAACTTTACATAAATTAACTGGATATTTACACCTTCAATATGCAGGATTTACAGTGGATTGCTACAATTTACTTGTAAATAAGAAAGGGGTATATCAATGAAAAAAGTATTATTTTCTTTAGGTGTTTTAGGTCTTATGTTAGCTGGCTGTGGTTCCGGTTCTGGTAGCACGGATGGCTCCGCAGCACAAAATAATTCTGCAACTTCTGGCGATCAAGTCAAAATCGTGGCTGTCGGATCTACTGCGCTCCAACCTCTAGTCGATGCAGCACAAGAAAGTTTTGTCCAAAAAAATCCCAACTATCAAATCTCTGTCCAAGGTGGCGGAAGTGGTACTGGGTTAAGTCAGGTCGAGTCTGGGGCAGTGACAATCGGAAACTCCGATGTCTTTGCTGAGGAAAAAGAAGGCGTAGATGCAAGTAAAATAAAGGATCATAAAGTTGCGGTGGTAGGTATGGCGCCAATCGTCAATAAAGACACGAACGTCAAAAATATTACAAAACAGGAATTAATTGATATATTCACTGGAAAAATTACCAATTGGCAAGAACTAGGTGGGAAAGATGAAAAAATCAATGTCATCAATCGGGCAAATGGTAGTGGTACACGAGCTACTTTTGAAAAGTGGGGATTAGATGGTGCTACTCCAGTACAATCACAAGAACAGGATTCATCAGGAACTGTTCGACAAATTGTTAGCCAAACTCCTGGCGCAATCAGCTACCTTGCTTTTTCTTATTTGGATGATAAAACACAGGCTTTAAGTATTGATGGTGTAGAACCAAAAGAAGAAAATGTTGCTGACAACAGTTGGAAAATTTGGTCTTATGAACACATGTATACAAATGGTGAGCCTTCCCCGGAAGTTCAAAAATTTTTAGATTATATGATGACAGACGAAATCCAACAAGGACCGGTGAAAGAACTCGGTTACTTACCAATTACTGCGATGAAAGTAGAACGTGATGCTGAAGGAAACTTAAAATAAGCAATCATGTACTCAAATCTGCTACCCCTAAAAGTGTGCCTTTAATGGGCATGCTTTTTTTTAGCTATTTCCTGCAAATGAATATGACAGTAATGAAAGATATTTATTAGTCATTTCATAGGCTTTTTTTTTACAAATGTATTAAGGTAAATATAATACTAATAATCGAGGTAAACGGTAAATGAGAATATTTAGTCATCAAACGGAAGTTGAAAAAGATCAAACTTCAGTTAAAAATATTACAAGATATGCTCCCGATTATCGAGAGGGGCTAACAGATGAGCAAGTTGCAGAACGAGTGCATGCTCAAGCAACAAATGAAACGATCGACCCATCATTTAAAACGAACAAACAAATCGTTTTGCAAAATATATTTACTTATTTTAATTTGATTTTTATCGTCTTAGCAGTTTTATTATGTCTAGTTAGTTCCTATAAAAATTTGACTTTTTTGCCAGTGATTCTTGCAAACACGGGAATTGCTATCTATCAAGAGATTCGCTCAAAAAAGATATTAGATAATTTGAGTGTACTGAATGCAGCAAAAGTCACAGTCGTAAGAAACGGCGTAGCCAATAAGATCGATATGGAGGAATTAGTTTTAGATGATGTCATCTTGCTCGAAACGGGTCAACAGATTCCTGCAGACGGTTATGTCTTAGACGGTAAATTACAAGTCAACGAAGCACTTTTGACAGGTGAAGCAGATGAGATCGTGAAAGAAGTAGATGATTATTTGATGTCAGGGAGCTTTGTCGTTTCTGGTAAGGCTTATGCACGATTAGACAAGGTTGGCTATGACTCTTACATCTCCCAATTAACAGCAAAAGCAAAAAAAATGGGAGGAGGCGAACAATCAGAAATGATTGCTTCGCTGAATAAATTAATCAAATGGATCGGGATCATTATTATTCCCATCGGCATCACTTTGTTTTCACAAAGTTACTTTTTTAATGGCAACACGATCAAAGAAAGTGTGGTAGCCATGGAAGCAGCTTTAATCGGGATGATACCAGAAGGCTTGTACTTATTGACAACGATCGCTCTAGCAATGAGTGCCGCTCGTTTAGCTAAGCAACGAGTATTATTACATGATATGAAAAGCATAGAGACTTTAGCAAGGGTTAATGTACTATGTGTAGATAAAACGGGAACTATTACTGAAAATCAGATGTCTGTACAAAAACTAGTGATTGCTAAAAATGAGCAGGCGGAGCAACAGGCAACTAGGATTCAAGAACTCATTTCAGATTATGCTAAAGCTATGGCAAATGACAATGCGACGATGCAAGCAATCAAAACGTACTTTAATAAGCCTACAGATCAAGAGCCTTTATCTATCTTGCCTTTTTCGTCGGTACAAAAATTCAGTAGCGTAACATTTGCGGATGGGGTCTATGTATTAGGAGCGCCAGAAATGGTTTTACGTGAACGTTTCGAAACAGTTAAAAATGAATTTAGTCAATATGCTGATCAGGGCTATCGTGTGTTGGTTTTCGGTAGTTACCAAGGAATATTGAGCGAAGCACTTTTAGAAGCAGAAGTGATTCCGCTTGCTTATCTTTTGATTGCCAACCCAATTCGAAAAGAAGCCCCTGACACATTTGCTTATTTTAAGGAACAAGGGGTAGCAATCAAAGTGATTTCAGGGGATAATCCGCAGACCGTTTCAACTGTCGCATTACAGGCGGGCATTGCTAATGCAGACCAATATATTGATGTTTCTCAACTTGCTGAGGAAGATTATCTCTCAGCAGTGGAAAAATACACCGTATTTGGACGGGTTAAGCCTGAACAAAAAATGCAGTTCGTTCAGCTTCTTAAACAAAAAAATACAGTTGCGATGACTGGTGATGGTGTCAATGATATTTTAGCAATGAAAGAAGCTGATTGTAGTATCGCTATGGCTTCTGGCAACGAAGCAACGATCCAAGCTGCGCAAGTTGCTTTATTAGATTCTGATTTTTCTAGAATGCCTGAGATCGTAGCAGAAGGTCGGCGAGTTGTTAATAATATTGAACGATCTGCTAGTTTGTTTTTAGTAAAAAATATTTTTTCTTTCTTACTTTCCGTCTTTTCTGTCTTGTTCGCACTGACTTATCCGTTGGAGCCTTCTCAAATTACATTGATTAGTCTGTTTACGATTGGTTTGCCATCGTTTTTACTTGCTCTTGAAGAAAACAAAAATCGAATTGAAGGAAAGTTTATTGTGAATGTCTTAGAAAAAGCCATTCCTGGTGGGCTAACAGATATGACTGTCGTGGGGACTTTAGTGGTAGGCGGTGTCATCTTGCATTTGAATAAGACAGATGTTTCCACGGCTTCAACGATGCTACTGACAGCGGTTGGTTTTCTCGTACTCTATAAAATTTGTCACCCATTGAACCAATTCAGAGGGCGGATCATTTTATTTTGTGCAGCAGGTATCTTATTTTCAGTTGTCTTTCTGCATAAATTATTTTCTATCTCCGCTATTTCACCCGTTTCGATTCTGTTGCTTTTGATTCTATTTTTTGCGGCGGACTCGATTTTCCGGCAGTATTCGCGAATGATTGAAAATTACAGCCAGTTGAAGGATGGAAAGAAAAAACGGTCTATTTGGTTCTGGCTCAAAGTGCTGTTTTCAGTAGACAATAAACACGATTAACAGATAGACAAAACAAAAATAGGCGGTTATGCCAACCGCCTATTTTTTTCTGTTCCGCTATTTCACTTGTTCATTTATTTTTTTGAAGATTTAAAGGTGTTCATGCTGGAGGGATGGTGACGGTAAAAGTCGACCCCATTCCTGGATGACTTTCCACTTTGATCGTACCACCCAAGAGATTGACGTAATCTTTCACAATAGCCAGACCTAGACCAGTACCACCTGAGTGTCGACTACGTGCTTTATCCACTCGATAGAAGCGCTCAAAGATTCTTTCTTGATCTTCACGATCAATCCCAATACCAAAGTCTTGGACAGAGAATGTCAATTGGTTGTCAACCTCGTAACGGATGATTATTTTCTCTGATTCTTTAGAATATTGGATTGCATTTTCGATCAAATTTTTGATGATCGGGTATAAGAGTTCAGTTTGAGTTGTAAATGATTGTTCTTTCTGTTGCATTTCCAGGGTTAAGTGTTTCTTTTCGATCATTGGTTGGTAACTTTGAATGATTTGTTCAAAGTAAGTTGCTAAATGGATGGTTTGCGTTTCGTGTGCCGTTTCTTCATCTTTTGATAGCTGAATGATTTCTCGGATCAGCTTATCTAAACGTATCGCATCTTTTTGCATGATCAATAGGAACTCATTCAATATTTTTGGGTCATCTTTGGCTCCATCCAGCAGTGTTTCAGTAAATCCGATCAATGAAGTAACCGGTGTTTTAAGTTCATGAGAAACATTTCCTACGAAGTCTTTTTGCAGTTTTTCTAATCGTCTTACTTTTGTGAGATCATAAGCCACGCCTAGAATCTGCCCAGTCTCTTCAGAACTATTGAAGTAACGTAAGCTGATGTCTAATGTTTGTTGTCCCTCTGAAATAGTAATTTCTTGATGGATCAATGGTTCATTTGGCGTAACTTGATGAATCAATTGGATTAATTTTGGCTCTTGAATGATCTCAGTATACCGTTGATTAGGCTGATAATCATGTACCCCTAAATGTGCCTGCATTTTTGGATTCAATAGCCGCAGATGTGACTCTGAATCGATCAAAAAGACACCAATCATTAATTCATTCAATAGAGTATACAATTGTTCTTCAGTGGTCGTATAGGCACGATAGACTTTACTCATTTGTTCACTCAAAGCATTGATCGTTTGGTAAAGTTCTTCCCATTGATCAGAAGTTTGCATGATGGTCTCGGTTTTATCAGGGTTTTTGACCATTTTCTTTAAGACGGGCAGCACGGTTTTCAAGGGACGGTTACGTTGATAAACCAAATAATAGCTCATACTGGACAAAACAACGAAGAAAACCAAAAAGAAGAAAAAGACCCAACGACGAAAATTTTCTGTTCTTGGCAAAAAGCCATTTGTTGGTTCTGCGATTCGAATAATGGCTTCCAACTGCCCATTCTTCTTGATCGGTAGTGCTACATATAATAGTTCTTCCTTTAACGTACTGCTCATTCTTAAAGAAGTACCTAGTGAGCCGCCATCAAGGACTGCTTTGATTTCTGGACGAGTATTTCGCTGCCCTCGTAGTGAGTGATCGGTCGTATCGAATAGGATTGTACCATTTGGAGCTAATAAGGTTAGTCGTTCATTTGATTGATGAACAAAGTCTGTTAAAACTGCTTGATTATGCTTCGAAGATAAATCATCAATAGTCAATTGCTGGATCAGCAATTGCCCTTTTTTTGAAAGATAGCTTTCTTGTTGCTCGATGATTTGTTGTTTGAAATATTGAGAAATCATTTGCCAGCCACCGAAAAACAGTCCCACTAAGAGAATGAAAAAGAAGACACGCTCAGAAATTTTTTTCCAATTCATCGTTTTGGTTCCTGAAATTTATAGCCAAAACCGCGAACTGTCACTAAATATTTTGGATGTTTAGGGTCTCTTTCGATTTTTTCTCTTAAGTGACTGACATGGACATCAACGATTCGACTTTGACCTGCAAAATCAAAATTCCAGATGCGATTTAGCAGCGTATCACGATCAATTACACGATCTTTTCGTTTCATAAAATAAACGAGCAGTTCAAATTCTTTTGGCGTTAATTCGATCGGTCGTTCCTCTACGGTTACTTGAAAATTCGTTAAATCTGCTTTGATCTGTCCAATCGTTAGGTAAGCAGGTTCTGCTTCTTCTTGTTGGACATGGCGTGGTTCGATGCGGCGAAAAATAGCTTTCATTCGAGCAAGTACTTCTCTAGGGCTGAAAGGCTTTGTTAAATAATCATCAGCACCAATTTCCAAACCGATGATCCGATCGACCTGGTCATCTTTGGCTGTAAGCATTAAAATTGGAGTATCAATTTTTTCTTGTCTCAACTTTTGGGTGATTGCCATACCATCTATAGAAGGCAACATCACATCTAAAATCATAAAATCAAAAGGTTCTTCCAGTGCTAATTCCAGTCCTTTTTGTCCGTCTAAAGCACTTGTTACTTGATACCCTTCTTTTTCCAGATTGAATGTCAACAATGTGACGATTGAAGGTTCATCATCTACCACTAATACTTTTTTCATAACTTCTCCCTTTTCTTGCGTTCATTCTTTTTGTTTATTTAAAAACAGCTATCAACTAATGCCTGGGTTTTTTAATTAAGTGTCATGAATAGACATTTCTTATTTTAGCATAGAATCCAGTAGAAGGACTATTTTACCAACTAAATAAATGGTATAATAGGAAGGCACTTTGTTGGATAAAGGAGTGAGTGGCAATTGATCGGAATTAGCGCTTGTTTAGGCGGTGTCTTATGTCGGTATGATGGACAAGAAAAAGCTGTGCCGGAATTAAAGAAACTGGTCGCTGAAGGTAAAGCGATCATGGTTTGTCCTGAAGTAATGGGCGGTCTTTCAACTCCTAGAGCCCCAGCAGAAATCGTTGGTGGCGATGGATTTGACGTTTGGAATGGTCAGGCAAAAGTGATTACTACAAATGGTGAAGACGTCACAAAAGCCTACCAAGAAGGGGCAATCCATGCTTATCAAAAATTAAAAGAGCAAGAAATAGATTTAGTGATATTAAAAGCGAAAAGTCCTTCTTGTGGTTCCTCTCTTATTTATGATGGGAGTTTTTCAGGAACCTTGAAGTCTGGAACTGGTGTAGCAACTGCTTATTTTATCCAACAAAAGATGACCGTACTCTCTGATGAAGAATGGTTGAAATTGCGAGGTGAACAGAATGGAAATCGAGAAAACGAACCGAATGAACGCACTTTTTGAATTTTATTCTACGCTTTTAACCGAAAAACAGATGAATTATATGGAGTTGTATTACGCAGACGATTTTTCATTAGGAGAAATAGCAGAAGAGTATGAAGTAAGTCGCCAAGCAGTATACGATAATATCAAACGAACCAGTAAGATTTTAGAAGATTATGAAAAGAAACTCCATCTTTTCTCTAATTATATTGTTCGGGAACAGTTATTAGAAAAAATGAAAACTTATGTAAAGGAAACTTATCCTAAAGATGAAGTTCTCCTTGATTATGTGAAACAGATCCAAGAAATTGAAGAATAAAGGAATGAAGAAATCATGGCATTTGAAAATTTAACTGAGCGCCTTCAACAGGCAATGAGCAAGTTAAGAAAAAAAGGGAAAGTTTCAGAAGCTGACGTCAAAGAAATGATGCGGGAGATCCGCCTTGCATTACTAGAAGCCGATGTAAACTTACAAGTAGTAAAAGACTTTACGAAGCGTGTTCGAGAACGGGCGATTGGTGTAGAAGTATTAGAAAGTTTAACACCTGCACAACAAATCGTTAAGATCGTTGATGAAGAATTGACGATCACTTTAGGGGCAGAAACTGTTGAATTGAATAAATCACCAAAAATTCCAACAGTCATCATGATGGCAGGTTTGCAAGGGGCAGGTAAGACGACGTTTACTGGTAAACTAGCCAACTATTTAAAGAAAAATGAAAATGCACGACCTTTACTGATCGCAGGTGACGTGTATCGTCCAGCTGCGATCGATCAATTGAAAGTTCTAGGGCAACAATTAGACGTACCTGTTTTTGATATGGGAACAGATGTTAGTCCAGTTGAGATCGTTCGTCAAGGGATGGAATTAGCAAAAGAAAAGAAAAATGATTATGTTCTGATCGATACGGCGGGGCGTCTGCATATTGATGAAACCCTGATGGATGAATTGAAACAAATCAAAGAATTAACACAACCAAATGAAATCTTGTTGGTTGTCGATGCGATGACCGGTCAAGATGCTGTCAATGTGGCAGATAGTTTTAACCAACAACTAGGGATCACTGGGGTAGTTATTACTAAATTAGATGGTGATACACGTGGTGGTGCAGCACTTTCGATCCGTTCTGTGACTGGCGCACCAATCAAATTCATCGGGTCAGGGGAAAAATTAACAGATCTTGAAGTTTTCCACCCAGACCGTATGGCAAGCCGTATTCTTGGTATGGGCGATATGTTGACGTTGATCGAAAAAGCGCAACAAGACTATGACGAGAAAAAAGCAGAAGAATTAGCGAAAAAAATGCGGGAAAATTCATTTGATTTCAATGATTTCATTGAACAGTTGGATCAAGTGATGGGGATGGGACCGTTAGAAGATCTGATCAAAATGATTCCTGGGATGAACCAAGTACCAGGGATTGAAAATGTCAAAGTAGATCCTAAAGATGTCGAACGTAAAAAAGCAATGGTTTACTCAATGACACCTGCAGAAAGAGAAAACCCTGATTTATTGAATCCAAGTCGTCGCAGAAGGATTGCCGCAGGTTCTGGTAACAGTGTGGTTGAAGTTAACCGCATGATTAAGCAATTTAAAGAATCACGCAAAATGATGCAACAAATGTCTAAGGGAGATATGAATATTCCTGGAATGGACCAAATGTTTGGCACAGGTGTCAAAGGAAAACTTGGAAAAATGGCGATGAATCGCATGATCAAGAAAAACAAAAAGAAAAAGAAAAAACGGAAATAAAGCTTCTATCGTACTTCTATTATAATAGTAGAATTTTGTTTACCGTTTCATCCATCGAAAGAATCGTTGAGTTAGCTTCTGCTGGCTTTGCGATTCTTTTTTTGCATACTAGATAAACCCAATTCAAAAACTACCTGCCATAGCGTTCCTCTTTTTAGATAGAGAAACAAAGGAATGGTACAATAACGCTAAGAGGTGAAGAGAATGAAACGAAGATGTCCTTGGGGTGAGCAAACAGCAAGTATGAAACATTATCATGACACAGTTTGGGGTGTTCCAGAATATGATGATCAATTACTTTTTCGTAAATTGATGTTAGATATCAATCAAGCGGGATTAAGCTGGCAAACGATTTTGAATAAAAGTGCCTCCTTTGATGAAGCTTATGACTTTTTTTCGATCGATAAAGTAGCCGAATATACAGAAGCAAAAATCAATGAGTTGATGGAAAATAAAGGGATCATTCGTAACCGTCGTAAAATTGAAGCAGCGGTAGCCAATGCTCAGGGTGTCCAAAAAATCCAACATGAATTTGGTAGTTTTGCGGATTATTTGTGGTCATTTTCGGATCATCAAGTGATCAATCACTCGTATAAAGAACAAAAAGAGGTACCAACAACGAGCCCGTTATCTAATCAAATCGCCAAAGATCTAAAACAACGCGGATTTAAATTCATCGGAAGCACAACGATATATGCTTTTTTAGAAGCTGTGGGAATTGTCAATGACCATTTAGATCATTGCTTTCGTAAACAAGAAGTCAGCCAGATGGGAAAAGGAGAGTGAATATGATGGGGAAAATCGTCTTTTATGGTGCCATTAGTTTAGATGGCTACTTAGCAACAAAAGAGGATAGTTTACAGTGGTTATTTGACACACCAACTGGAGAAAAAACGACTTACGAGGCTTTTTATCAAACAATTGATCAAACGATTATGGGAAGAAAAACTTATCAGGAAGCAAAAAAATTGTTAGCAACTGACCATCTGTATCCTGAAAAAAAGAATTTTGTATTTTCTACTAACAAAGAATTGGTATTAAATGATGCAACAGTTATTCATGAAGATCCCGTTTCATTCGTGAAAAACATAAAAGAACATTCTAACCAAACAGTCTGGGTCGTTGGTGGTGGGAATTTGTTGAAACCTTTGATCGAAAATCATTTGATCGATGAATGGTGGATCCAAATCGCACCTGTGCTTTTAGGAGAAGGTATTCGATTGTTTCAAGAAGGCGCATACGAAGAACGATTGAAACTAGTTGATACTAATTATTTTGGAGAGTTCATTGAATTGCATTATGTAAGTAATCGTGGATAATACTGGTTTAGTAAAAGGTAAGAGAAGTCTCGGAAAAAAGAACATAAAGAGGAATGAAAATTTTTCAAAGCATGAGGAGCGATTTTAACAAATCCTTTCTGATCCGCTCGGAGCTTATCGCTTTTTTCGTGGTCTTATTCATGTATTGAAAACAAGCCGAAGAATTCCAAAAATAGGAGAAGCTATTTTCGGATTCTTCGGCTTGTTTTTCAGAGCTAGACAGGTCACAACCTTTTTTCGATTGTTTCCTTCATATATGATCTATTTGATTCGACCCATCGCTTATCAAAGCTAATTTTTACTTAGTTAATTTATTTAAAAAATCAAGATAAGCATCTAGAATCGTTTGGAAGAAGCTGAGTGTTCCTTCCACAATATGACCTTCTTCATCAACTAAGTTTGCAATATTGCCAATATAAGCTTCAGGTTGTTGTAAGGTAGGAACATTTAAGAATACAAGTGATTGACGTAGGTGATGGTTCGCGCCAAATCCACCGATACCGCCAGGGGAAGCAGTGACAACTAACCCAGGTTTGCCGTCCCATGCGCTTTGACCGTAAGGGCGAGAGCCTACATCTAGTGCATTTTTAAGTACAGCAGGAACCGAACGATTGTATTCTGGAGAAACAAAAACAACACCTGCTAATTCCTTGACCTCATCACGGAAACGACTCCATTCAGCAGGAGCATTCTCTGGAGTTTCAAGATCTTCGTTATAAAAAGGCAGATCATCGATCTTTACAAAAACACCTTCATATCCTTCAGGTAGCAAGTTAGCGAAAGCCTCTGCTACTTTTCTATTGTACGAATCCTTACGCAAACTACCTACAAAAAATCCAATTTTTTTAGTCATAAAACAATTCCTCCTTCAAACTTTCTATATTTATCTTACAAAAAATAAGTAAACTCAGCAAATAAAAACACTTGAGGAACATAGCGACTAACTTAACTACTTTTTTCGACTACTTATAGTAGTTATTACGTATATATATTTGCTTCACTTGACATGGATCTTCTATAATTAGTGAATAGAAGTCTTGTCTAAAGGAGTTTGTGTGATTTTTTTAGAAAAGAGTGTAGTACATGAACTTTTGATAAAGAATGTTTCTCATTGAAACATCGGTACACATCATCGCATGACTTGGGGTAACGCAGCATCAAATAAAAAGATGAAATTGGTAGGTGGAACAAATGCATATTAACGAGTTTTTACCATTTTTGATCCCGTTAGTGATCATACAACTTGGGTTATTTTTTTATGCCCTTTATCATATTTTGACTCATACGCATTATCGATTTGGCAGTCGAACACTCTGGATCATCGTAATTCTCATAGGATTTCAATTTGTTGGTCCAATCTTGTATTTCGTGTTCGGTAAGGAGGAGGCATAATGGCGATCCTTGAACTAATCGATGTATCAAAATCTTTTGGTGAAAAAAAAGTGTTGAACCATCTTTCCCTTACCGTCAAGGAAAAGACGATCTTTGGGTTTATTGGAAAAAATGGTGCAGGGAAAACGACAACGATGAAATTGATTTTGGGGTTGCTAAAAAAAGATGCTGGAACAATCAAGGTTAATGATGAAACGGTTCACTATGGTCAAACAAAAACAAATCGCTGGATCGGCTATTTGCCAGATATTCCGATGTTTTATGACTACCTTACCGCCGAAGAGTATTTGCAATTATGCGGGGAAATCACCGAGATGCCTAAACATAAAATCCAACAAAAAACGCAAGAGTTATTAGCGTTAGTTGGATTGGCTCACGAGAAAAAAAGGATTAGGACTTTTTCAAGAGGGATGAAGCAACGTTTGGGGATTGCCCAGGGGTTACTGAATGAACCAAAACTGTTTATTTGTGATGAGCCGACTTCGGCGTTGGATCCATTGGGGCGTAAAGAAATTTTGGATATCTTATTACGTGTCAAAGAGCAAACAACGATCCTTTTTTCCACACATATTCTATCAGACGTGGAACAAATTTGTGATGAAGTGGCTTTCTTAAATGAAGGAGAAATCGTTTTATCGGGCACGGTAGCAGAATTGAAAACCCATCCTAAAAATGAAGGATTTGAAATCCAATTTTCAACTGTGAAACATTCTCAAGAATTTTTATCGCTTTTGCCGGGAGCAATCATGAAAAATGAAACCCTTATTTATCCTGGCAGAACTAACGAAGACTTACTTCGTGCACTATCTTTAATTGTTGATCACAAAGTACCGATTCAATCGATTCATCGTTTAGAACCTTCCTTAGAACAAATTTTTATGGAAGTGGTGGACAAATGAAGCAATTACTCGCGTTTTCAAAAAAAGAATGGAAGGAAAATTGGCGTACAGGTAGATTATTACTGTTGCTTTCATTAACGATCATTTTTGGGATCATGAATCCACTGATAGCCAAATTAACACCCTACATCGTTCAATCGATGTCAGAAAATTTAGCAGCATCTGGTATGAAAATCGGTGAAGTCAATGTAGATGCGCTGACTTCTTGGGGACAATTTTATAAAAACATGCCTATGTTTCTTTTATTGTTTTTGTTATTGTTTAGCTCGACCTTGACGAATGAATATCAAAAAGGAACATTGATTAATCTTTTAACCAAAGGGATGGTTCGCTGGAAAATTTATTTTACTAAATGGATCATGGGACAGTTTTTTTGGGCAGTTGGTTTTTGGGGTTGTTCCTTCATTACTTACTTTTATACTGCTATTTATTGGGATAATGAGCTGGTTATTCAATTAGGGACAAGAAGTTTTTATTATTATTTATGGGGTGTGTGGTTATATACTTTATTTCTATGGTTGTCCTCCTTTATTTCTTCTGGCTATTTTGTGCTAGCTTGTGGAGGGTTTTGTGTGGCTGGCTGTTATTTGTTATCTATGTTTACAAAAGTTGCTGAGTATTCTCCTTTTTATTTAACGACAGTTTCGAACGCATTAGGGGAAAGGATTGATTCGAGTAACTATTCTTTTTCTTTAATGGTAACAGGTTTGATGATTGCTTCCTTTTTAGTGACAGGAATTCTTTTTTTCAATAAAAAAGAGAGTTGAAAAAATTTTTTATTAGCTGTAAAGAAAAAAAGCTTTACAGGGTAAAAAAAAACTGTTACACTACAACTTGTGAATAAAACAATGGAGGTGGAAATATATAATGGCAGTTAAAATCCGTTTAAAACGTATGGGTTCTAAAAAGAGTCCTTTTTACCGTATCGTCGTAGCTGATTCACGTTCTCCTCGTGATGGACGTTTCATCGAAACTGTAGGTACTTACAATCCTTTGAAAGACCCTGCAGAAGTAGTTTTAAAAGAAGATTTAGTTCTTAACTGGTTATCTAAAGGTGCGCAACCTTCTGATACTGTACGTAACATCCTTTCAAGAGAAGGCGTTATGCAAAAACACCACGAAGCTAAATTCTCAAAGAAATAAGGTGATCGGATATGAAAGATTTAAGCGAATTAGTCTTAACAATCGTTCGTCCGTTAGTCACTTATCCTGAACAAGTCCAGTTAGAAGTCACTGAGTCAAAAGACTTCTATGAATATAACCTAACTGTGGCTCCTGAAGATATTGGTCGTATCATCGGTAAACAAGGGCGTGTTGCGAAAGCAATTCGTACGATCGTTTACGGGGTACGAACAAATGCACCGAAAAAAGTGCGTTTAAATATTATCGATCATAAGGAATAAAAAAAGCTGTTTCGTCTTGACGAGACAGCTTTTTTCTTTTTGAGGGGACTACTTGGCAAATGATTATAGAAAGCGTATCCTTAAAGTATAGAAAGGAGTAGATACCTATGAAAAAAGTTGCATTATTGATACCAGCTCTTTTACTTTTAAGTGCCTGTCAAGGAACAAATAATTCTACTGAAACAACTGATACGGCGACACCAGAGACTCATTCAACGAGTCATAGTAGTTCCAAAGAAACAGATACTCAATCAACAACCAAAAAGAGTGAAAGCTCTGAGATGTCTGGAAATACAACGGAAACGGCGACTACAAAAACAGAAACATCTACACAGAATAAACAAGCACAAACCGCATTTGAAGAACTGAAAGAAAAATACCCAACGACACCGATGCCACAAGAGATTCCGATTACAACAGGGAAATTAAACATCGCTGCTGCCGAAACCAAACAGGGCTTTTCGATCTTATACTATGATCTACCGAAAGCCTATGTCTTAAATGCCAAAGAGTTAAACCAAGAAACCCCGATGGCTTCTTATCTTTACCAATATGGTTTTGCTTCTAGTCAAGAAGCAATTGATGCCTTGCAACCAGTTACGGTTGATACAAACGGCCGACAAGTCGATTTGGGCTACAATATTACTGGCTATCAACAAGGAGCGGCGGGATCTAGTATTCTAGAATGGCAAGAAGGAAATTGGAGTATTCGTGTCCGGGCAAGTAATATTGAAGGACAAGATCCTGTACCGTTAGCCAAAGAAATCGTTGCTTACTTAGAAAAAGCAAGTTTGCCTGCGCCTGAGAAGTACGGGAAAATTACGGTTGAAATGAATGATTCTTCCCAACAAGCTACACAAGTAAGCTGGCAAGAGCCTAAAAATGTTTATACTGTTACCCACAAAGATACTCTTTCCGCATTGAAAATGGCTGTTTCTATGAACCAATAAATGATTGGAAAATGATATAGAAAAGCGAAAAGAAAGTAGAATTGCATATGCACACATGCTAAAATAAGGCAGATACGTCAAAAACACGTTCAGCCATTTAAAAACCATTGTTTGGTTGAAACATGTGTGAAAAGGAAAAGGGGATACAAGTTGACTGAATATTTAAATGTTGGAAAAATCGTAAATACTCAAGGGATCAAAGGAGAAGTGCGCGTCATTTCTACCACAGATTTTCCAGAAGAACGATATAAAAAAGGTGCTGTACTTACCTTGTTTCAAGAGAAGAAAGCGCCAATTGAATTAACCGTCAAAAGTCATCGTAAACATAAAAATTTTGACTTGTTAAGTTTTGAAGGGCATCCTTCAATCAATGATGTTGAAAAATATCGAGACGGTATTTTAAAAGTTTCAAAAGAAGAAACGATCGAGTTGCCAGAAAATGAATTTTATTATCATGAGATCATTGGAGCAAAGGTCGTTGAGGAAAATGGAAATGAATTAGGTAAAATCAAAGAAATTCTTTCACCAGGTGCTAACGATGTTTGGGTAGTCCAACGACCAAAGAAAAAGGATGTTTTGCTTCCTTATATTGATTCAGTGGTTAAAACAGTTGATTTAGAAAATGGGGTCATTTACGTCGAGATTCCAGAAGGATTGATCGATGATGAAAATTGATGTCTTAACACTCTTCCCACGAATGTTTGAAGGACCAATGGGTGAATCGATCATCGGTAAAGCGGTCAATAAAGGATTGTTAGAGATCAATGTTTCTAATTTTAGAGACTATTCCGATAATAAACACCAAACGGTCGATGATTATCCATATGGTGGCGGGGCAGGGATGTTGTTAAAAGTCCAACCTATCTATGACAATATCAAAGCAATTGAACAAGCAAATCCTGAAACAAAAAAACGTGTGATTTTATTGGATCCAGCTGGTAAACGATTTGATCAAGCGATGGCGGAAGAATTTTCGAATGAAGAACATTTAGTATTTATTTGTGGACATTACGAAGGCTATGATGAACGAATCCGTTCGCTAGTTACGGATGAAGTCTCTTTAGGTGATTATGTCTTGACTGGTGGCGAACTTGGCGCAATGGTGATGATTGATGCAACGGTGCGCTTATTACCGGACGTTTTAGGAAATCAAACATCCGCTCAAACAGATTCTTATTCAACGGGATTATTGGAACATCCTCAATATACACGGCCAGCAGAATTTAACGGGATGAAAGTCCCAGAAGTTTTAACAAATGGAAACCATAAATTGATTGAAGAATGGCAACTGAAAGAATCCTTAAGAAGAACCTATCAACGCCGACCTGACTTATTGGAACAATTATCAATGACTCCACAAATGCTGAAATTGTTAGAAGAAGTCAAAAAAGAAGAATCAGACGAAATAGAATAAGAAATATCAATATGACTCTTTACACTAAATTGATAGTGTGATAATATTTTATGGTGAGTGCAAAAGCACTTAACTATTACGATGTTCCGCTGTGAGGGAAAACTCATAAGAATGTTTGGAATAAGGAGAAAAGATCAATGAATCCATTAATCGAAGAATTAATAAAAGAACAATTACGTTCTGACATCCCAGCTTTCCGCCCTGGTGACACTGTACGTGTTCATGCGAAAGTTGTCGAAGGTACACGTGAACGTATCCAGTTATTTGAAGGTGTTGTAATCAAACGCCGCGGAGCTGGAATCAGCGAAACTTATACAGTACGTAAAGTTTCTAACGGAGTAGGCGTTGAACGTACATTCCCATTGCATACACCACGTGTTGCAAAGATCGAAGTCGTTCGCTACGGTAAAGTACGTCGTGCAAAATTGTACTACTTACGTGCATTACACGGAAAAGCTGCTCGTATCAAAGAAATCCGTCGTTAATCTATCGTTATCTGATAGTGGAAGAACCCTTGATTTTCAAGGGTTCTTTTTTTGATTATTTTTATAAGCAGTAAGTCTAGATTGTTTGACATTATAGATTTGCAAGAGTGGCAAACAAGGAGCAAAAAGTCGAGTCACTTTGGTATATCTTAAATATACGTCAATCAGATGACACGATGACAGTCCTATTCATACCAAAGGGGCGACAGATCTGGTAGGTGAACGTAATCAGCTTATCAAGTTTATATGTACTACACGCAAACGCTATGCGTATTAAAGAGATCAGAAAAAAATCCTGCTAGAGAGTGTCTAAAAATATAAATTGCGACAGTCCTTGAATAATAAGAACTTTTTTTGAATGTTTTTACTAACAATCGTTTTGTCATTGGCAAGTTAACTGAAAATGAGACTGAAGAATCTGTTCTGATTCATCAGTCTCATAATTTCGACTTATTCAAAATGCAACGATGATCCCAAAGGTCGGTTGTTAAGAGAATTGAGGACTTTTTTTACATATTTACTAAACGAGAAAGTCCACTTTTTTAGGAGCGGAGGTGTCAATTATTGATTAGTGATTTCAGCTTCCTTTTGAGCCATTTTTGCCGTTACGTGTTCATCAATGCGTAGGAATGGTAGATAGATAAATACGCTAACCGCAATGATTAGAACTTGCAATACTGCTGCTCGCCAATCCCCACCTGTCGCAAGGAATCCTGAAATAACTGGTGGTGTGGTCCACGGTATCTGAACTACCACATGATTGATTAAGCCGGCTGCAGTCGCAAAGTAGGCAGTTACTAATGAGAAGATTGGTGCTAACACAAACGGAATAATTAGACTCAAGTTAAATACGATCGGTAATCCAAAGATGATCGGCTCACTGATATTAAACATCGCTGGTGTTACCGATAGTTTAGCAAAGTCTTTATAATCTTTTCGACGACTGAATATGAAAATCGCAATCAATAAGGCGATCGTATTTCCTGAACCACCCATAACAGCAAAAGTATCCTTGAAAGCCATGTTGATAATATGTGGGATGTGTTCATGGTTTGCATAAGCTGCCATATTTTCTTGCATGTTTTGTAATAAGAACGGATCAAGTAAAGAACCTGAAATTACAGCTTGATGAATTCCAAAACCAAAGAATAAATTGGCGATTGATGTGATTAAGATAAAGCCAGGTAAACCAGTTGTGATGTGACTTAAAGGTCCCGTGATCGCTTTAGTGATCACGCCATTTACGTCCATGTTGAATAACTGATTGACAGCGAAAGATAGAATCGCAAAACCAGTAACAGTAATCATAATCGGGATCAATACATTGAATGACTTCAACACTGCGGGCGGGATATTTCCAGATAGTTTGATTTGCAATTTTTCATTTGTAGATAATTTAATGAATAGCTCAGTAGCTACTAATCCAACAAAGATTCCGACAAACATTCCTGATGCACCTGTATGGGAACCTGGAATAACTCCGGTTACTTCAATCGCTTTTTTTGCATTTTCCGGAGTGAACATCATTTTCATTGGTGTTAAAACGATGAAAGTTGAGATCGAAACTAAAACCGCTGCGATATGATTTGTATAATTTCTGCTAACACACATATGATAAGAAACTGCAGCTACAACTAATAGCGTCGTAATACTCAATGTTCCATTGGCGATCGACATGCCAATTTCTTGAACTTTCATTAATGTTTCGGGTTTAACAATTTTACCCATAAAACCAGTTGGTTCTAAGATAACGTAATTAATCAAAGTCACGAATCCAGCTAACATCATAAATGGCATGAATGTTGCAAATGCATCGCGTAATGTACGCATATGAATTTGATTTCCTAGCTTCGATGCGATCATACCAAATCGTTCAAACACCTGTTCCTTCTTATTTGTTTTCTTCATGGTATATTCTCCTTGTTTTTTATTTGTAAGCACTTACCGTAGTTCAATAATAGAACGGAATTTGATAAAAGTAAATAACTTTTTTTAAAATTATATACTTTGATGAAAAAGGGCAAAAAAAAGAGCTGATTTCCTCAGCTCTTTCAATCATTTTTCAACAAAAACGGCTTCAAAAACAAAATCTTGATATAAATGCCTTGTAATGGAGTATTCAAAAGGAGTCCCGTTTGCCAAAGAAACACTTTTTTCAACTTCGATCATAAAGTCTCCGGCATCAATTCCTAATATAGTTGCATCAAACTCGGTTGCCAGTACGCCCTTCATCCAAACGTGAGAAGCATTGATCTCTAACTGCAGTTCATTGCGAATATAGGAATAAACCGATTTTTTCAAGTGTTTAGGTTCCAAACCAGGAATAATTGATAGCGGCATAAAAGTTTGTTCCAATGAATAGGGTTGTTGATCGACAAAACGACTGCGAACAATATTATAAATGTATTCCTTGTCGTTAATCTGTAATCGCTCTGCTATTTTTTTTGATGGTAATTCAATTGAAAACATATGAATTTCAGAGTCTACATGTTCTTCGCCAACTACACTCATAAAACCTTCGCTTGGACCGAAAACTTTCGAATTATGGATCGGTTTGCGCAAAACTTCGGTTCCAAATCCACTTCGACTATGTAAAACTCCTTCAGAAACTAACATGTCTAATCCTTTTTTTACTGTCAATTTACTCGTATGATATTGTTTTGCCAATTCGGAACCAGTTGGTAATTTTTCACCGATTGCGTAAGTACCGTTTTCAATTTTCTTTTTTACATCAGAATAAACTTCCATATATTTCGCATTCTTCTTCATTTTTTCCCTCCTATAGTTACCGCGTAAAGATATAAATAATTATATACCTTTCTTTAATTTTAGCAATCTTTAAAGGGTAAAACAATTAACATTTATAAAAAGTATATATTTTTTAATAAAAAAATATTCCAATTTATTGGAAGCGGTGTTATGATGGAGTAGTACTCAAGAGAATGTCATTTTAGGAGGATACAATGAACAAACAACAATTAACATTTCCAGAAAACTTTTGGTGGGGTTCTGCTTGGTCAGCTGAGCAAGCAGAAGGTCGTGGTGAAACTGGAAAAGCCGAAACGGTTTGGGAACGTTGGTACAAAGAACAACCATACCGTTTTTATCAAAGGATTAGTTCAGAAATTACGACAGATCACATTCATCGTTATAAAGAAGACGTTCAACTGATGAAGCAAACCGGACATAATTCCTTTCGGGTCTCGATCTCTTGGGCGCGGATGTTCCCAAATGATGGAGTAGGGGAGGTAAATCCAAAAGCGGTTGAATTTTATCGGGATTTATTTACTGAGATGAATAACAATGGTATTAAAGTATTCGCCAATCTTTATCATTTTGATATGCCAGCAGCCCAACAGGATAAAGGGGGTTGGGAATCACGGGAAGTTGTCGATGCATATGTGCAATTTGCAGTTACTTGTTTTAAGGAGTTTGGCGATCTCGTCTACCACTGGTTCACTTTCAATGAACCGTTGGGGCCGATCTTAGGGTCATATTTGGAAGACTTCCATTATCCAAATTTGATTGATTTCAAACGAGGAGCGCAAGCGGCTCACTTTACTATTTTGGCTCACGCGAAAGCAATTGCAGCACACAAAGAGTTGAATTTGAACAGTAAAATAGGTGTTATCTTGAATTTAAGCCCGACGTTTCCAAGGAGTCAAACCCCCGCTGATGTGAAGGCAGCTGAAATTGCAGATCTTTTTTATGTTCGCAGCTTTTTAGATCCAATGGTCAAGGGTGTTTATCCAGAAAAATTAATTAACCTTTTACGTGAATATGATCAATTGCCAACGGATTATACCGAGGAAGACCTGCGCTGTATCAAAGAGAACACGGCACAAATCTTAGGATTGAACTATTATGAACCACGTCGTGTGAAGGCTCGTTTAACTGCAATCAATCAAGAGGGTCCGTTCTTACCGGATTGGTTTTTTGAGAATCATGTGATGCCGGGACGACGGATGAATGAATATCGTGGTTGGGAAATTTATGAAAAAGGTATCCATGATTTATGCATGGATATCAAAGAAAACTATGGGAATATCGAATCCTTTATCTCTGAAAATGGGATGGGCGTAGCAGATGAGGAACGCTTTATGGATGAAAGTGGGCAAGTGATTGATGATTACCGGATCGAATATATCCAAGATCACCTCGCCTATCTTTGGAAAGCAATCAATGACGGCTGTAATATCAAAGGGTATCATCTTTGGACCTTTATTGACTGCTGGTCCTGGATCAATGCATATAAGAACCGTTATGGACTAATTTCTCTTGATCTGCCAACCCAAAAACGGACGATCAAGAAAAGTGGTGAGTTCTACAAACAGTTAAGCAATCAAAATGGGTTTGAGTATGATATTGATCGATTGGTATAGCAAAAAATGAGTGGAAAAACTTGTATTTTTGTTTGAAAATCTTTTATCTAGAAATCATAGAGTTATTCATTCAATGGGATTGTTCAAATAAGCATCGGGACTGGGACAAAAGTTCTCTCAGTATCTTCTAGTATCTCTAAAAACGAATAAACGGTGTTCAAAGAGCTGACCTTCGGCGATAAGTCAAAAAATCTCAAAACATGGGGAGCTGTTTCGAGATTTTCATCCTTAACGCTTAGGTCAAGACGCTCTTTTCACAGCCTCTTGCTAAACGGCGTTCAAGAAGCAACTCCTCAACAATAAGCGATGATTTTC